>Ga0209192_10000742_pt1 | contig 29733 bp, 29 predicted proteins | sample ArcticOcean_MG_C_11_FD_187433 | JGI IMG/M metagenome (GOLD analysis project Ga0209192, IMG submission 187433) | Marine microbial communities from western Arctic Ocean - ArcticOcean_MG_CB2_154 (SPAdes) (version 2) | ecosystem: Environmental > Aquatic > Marine > Oceanic | place: Arctic Ocean... | reverse complement strand
ATAGCCTTTCTATATTGAAAAAACTCTATTATATTTGCACCCACAAAAATTGGCCCTGTGGCGCAACTGGATAGCGCATCTGACTACGAATCAGAAGGTTACAGGTTCGAATCTTGTCAGGGTCACAATTTTACAACGCAACACCTTATTTATTAGGTAGTTGCGTTTTTTTATGAGGTTAATTTCCCCATATAGTTCCAGAAATATAAGAAAAATGAATACTTTTTTACATTTAAATGAACAATATCCTTTTAAAAAAGTACGTTGGATATCTTGAAATGATTGTTAACTTGGCACTTAAAATTAGCCCATTGCATTTACGTAAAAACAATAAAATATTATTCTCAATACTCTTCTTTTTTTTGTGTATATTTTTATATATTTCAACTACATCAAACTCGAAAAGTACAGCAGTTGTTATTGAAATTCCTTTAAAGGAAGCCGCAAAAAGAACCCCTCCTAATCTTTTAGCACGCCACTCCGAAAAGGATACAGAAAAAATACATTTTAAACTTGATTCCTTATTAAAACGAATTCACAAGAGACATGACTTTAACGGAGCCATACTAGTTGCAAAGAGTGATAAAATAGTGTATCAAAATCAAGTAGGAACTGCAGATTTCAAAAAGAAAACAGCTTTAAAGAAAGAGTCTACATTTCAACTAGCCTCGGTAAGTAAGCAGTTTACGGCAGCGGCCATTATGTTATTGAAGGAAAGAAACCAAATTAAGCTAACAGATACCGTAAATACCTATTTTCCTGATTTCCCTTATGAAGCTGTAACCATTAAAAATCTTTTAAATCACACTGCTGGATTGCCAAAATACTTTTGGATCGCTGAGCACAAGTGGGAAGCAAAAAAAGCTCCTACAAATGCCGAAATGATCGCATTATTAGCAACTAGTAATGTGCAGCGATTCTTTAAACCAGGACGTAACTTTGATTACTCCAACACCGGATATTTTGTACTGGCTTCTATTGTTGAAAAAATTTCTGGAACTTCTTTCAGCTCTTTTTTAAAAACAAATATATTTGAACCATTACAAATGAAAAACTCGTACGTGTACAGTTTTGAAAACGATCCCGTTAAAGAAGGCCAACTAGCAGGCTACCGACTGCACAGAGGTTGGCGACATTTGAAAATTCACAGCACTGTAAACGATGCTATTGTTGGTGATAAAAATGTGTACACAAATATTGAAGACTTGTACAAGTGGACCCTCGGATTAAATACGGGTAAGCTTCTCACACAAGAATCGCTAGATCTTATGTATTCCAAAGGAAGAACAGTGTACGGAAGAGAAGTTCCTTATGGCTTTGGGTTTAGAATAGATACTAAAGGAGCAAATAGCATCTATCATTATGGAAAATGGAATGGGTTTAGTACAGGACTTACAAAATATTTAGACGACGATCTTGTTATTATCGTATTAGAACATACAAGCTACAACGCAATAAAATCACTAAACAAAAAAATAAAATATATTGTTACTGAAAATTTTGGTGTGTAACTTAGGTTTAAAGGCGTTGTAAAGTAGCTATATGTTTTATTATTCACTACTATTACTACTCCCAAAACTTCGGGCACAAAAAAAAAGGATGATTTCTCATCCTTCTTTCTTCCTTCTTCAAATAATCAATCTGTAAAGAAAATTCCTTTATTTAAAAAGGAACTAGGGTCTTTTTATAAATATCATTTTAGAAATGTTTCTAAAAGAAATTGGTTGCAATCATTATTTTTTTAATTCTAAGGTAGGCTCTCCTTTTAGATGCATTTGAAATTTCCAATGGCAATGCTAAAAACAAAATAAAAATTTTAATTAGTTGTGAAATTAATTTCATTCTCTTTTCTTTATTTATTCTAAAATGAATTTCCTAAGACAAATTTAGCAATTTAAAACCACTTTAATAGCCCAAACATAGCCCTTATGTATCATCTTTCTCATTTTAGAAAAATTATTTAAAACCTCTCTTCTTTCCTTTTCAATAATTTCAAAGTGTTTAAACTAATATACTACAAATCTTAAAAAAAATATAATACCATTATAATGATGTTATCTTTTACTGCGCATGCGAACTTTAAATTAAAGGCATGACTTTACTAAGAAGTTTAAAAAATGACGCGCTATCGCTATCCAAATTAAGATAAGCTAGCTATCTAAAAAACCATTGGAGTTTCCATACTTCCACGTCCCCAGCAATAGAAGTTACAGTACATTTTCCGCAAAATTAGCTCTACCTTCTTACACAACATCCGTAAATCACGAAGATACCCTGCGTCTATTACCACTGTGTTCAAGATTGGTTTTTTTCGATAAGTGCCCTGTAAATATTCCACAAAAGATTCATTTCATGCATTGCATACCTGACTATTTTGTATAACTTTGTTATTGAAATTTTCAAGCTATGGAATTAAATATATTTGGAAACCCCCTAATTTCTTGCTGTACGGCTCCTGCCACGGGATATTTTAGAGATGGTCTGTGCAGAACAATTTCTCAAGATTCGGGTACACATACCGTTTGTGCAATTGTTACCCAAGAGTTTTTAGACTACTCTGCATCTAAAGGAAATGACTTGATGACCCCCGTGCCCCATTGGCAATTTCCCGGATTGAAACCTGGTGATCATTGGTGTTTGTGTATTTCTAGATGGCTACAAGCGGAGAAAGTGGGAAAAGCACCCCCTATTGTTCTAGAGGCTACCCATGAAAAGTCTTTAAAGTACACTTCATTGGAACTTTTAAAACGCTATGGAATAGAAGCTATCTAACTTTTAAGCCCATCTTTACCGTGTGAAAATTCTGTTTTCCACTTGCTATTATTCGGCCAAAAGTTTTTTAAAAAATTAATCTAAGTATTGCTTGATTGCAATGCGATGTGCTGGATTACTTTTGTCATAATCTGTTACCAATAATTCTAAAATAATCGCAGACTTTACACCAATCTCTTTGGGGTGCGCATATTTTGAAACATACAGATTGTAAGCAGCCTCTTTTTTTTCAAATATTAAAAAATGTGTCTCATTTAAGACCGTAAAACTTATTTCATTTCCAAAAAAAACACCGGAAGTATCTAAAAAAAAAGGTGAAAACTCATAGTATTTAAATACATTTTCCATAATTATATTAATTCTGCAGATAAACCTAATTGCAATAACTTGGAACACCTGGGTTCTAAATCTTTAAACTCTCCAGATTTAACGGTACATTTTCCTTTGTAATGCACCAGCATAGCGCACTGTTCTGCTTGCTCCAGCGTGTGCTCGCAAACATCCATTAAAGCAGCTATTACGTGATCAAATGTATTTACATCGTCATTATGCAATACAATCTCGTGCTGAAAAACTTCTTTTTCTAGAATGTCAACTTCCTCTTGAATTTTTTTCTTTGTACTCATGCTATAAAAATAAAAAATATTTTTTAATTATAATATTTTAAAGCAACCCAATTGTTTCTTTGAATCGTTGCTTCTAATTTCAACCCATATTTAGCAACAGCTGCATCGATCGTTGGAATATCTTCTTTATAAAAACCACTTAAAAGCAATACACCCTTATCATTCAAGCAATTGGCATATATTTCCATATCCATCAACAAAATATTCCTATTGATATTGGCAATGATTACATCATAGTTTTTACTGGTTAATAGTGACGCATCTCCCTCATATACCGAAATGTTTTTACACGCATTTCGCTCCACATTTTCGATTGAGTTCTCATAACACCAAGTATCAATATCAATAGCATCTAAAGACTTTGCTCCCTTCATTTCAGCAAAAATTGCTAAAATTCCAGTTCCGCAACCCATGTCTAATACTTTTTTATTTTCTAAATCTAACTGCAATAAATGCTGCACCATCATGTGTGTAGTTTCATGATGCCCGGTGCCAAAACTCATTTTTGGTTCTATTACAATATCATATTTTAAATTCGGGTTTTCATGAAATGGTGCACGTATGCTTACCAAATCATTTACCTGAATTGGCTCGAAATTCTTCTCCCACTCTGCATTCCAATTTGTTTGAGGCACTTCATTCTGATTGTATTCAATCGAGAATTCATCTGAATTTAACACAAAAACATCGGCCAAGATCTCCGCACTCCAATCTGTTTTCTGAATATAAGCCGTTACGCCATTTTCAGTTTCTACAAAACTTTCAAAACCCACATTTCCTAATTCTGCTATTAGAATTTCAGAAATTGGCTCTTTTGGTGAAAATGTAAAATTATATTCTATATAAATATTGTCCATAGTTATTAAATCAAAAAAAATGCATCAAGATTAAAAAAATCTCAATGCAAATTTATTAGTTTTCTTTGAAACTATACTACTTAGATAGCATTAATAATTCCTGTAAAATCATTTACACTTAAAGCTGCACCACCAATTAAGCCACCATCTACATCTGGCTTTGAGAAAATTTCTTCTGCATTCGCAGGTTTTACACTTCCTCCGTATAAGATAGATACGTTGTCTGCTACTTTTTTATCGTATTGCTTTTCTATAATACCTCTTATAAAAGCGTGCATTTCTTGTGCTTGTTCTGGACTTGCAGTTTCTCCTGTACCAATTGCCCAAACAGGCTCATAGGCCAAAATAATACTTTTCCAATCTTTTGCTTCTATATGAAATAATCCATTTTTTAACTGGCTTTCTACAACAGCAAAATGATTCTCTGATTTTCTATCTTCTAACAACTCTCCAAAACAGAAAATAGCCTCCATATCTTTTTCTAAAACGGTATTCACCTTTTCTGCCAGCGCTGCATCCGTCTCATTAAAATAAGTTCTTCTTTCTGAATGTCCTAATATTACAGTTTCTACCCCAATCGCTTTTAACATCTCCGCAGAAACTTCGCCTGTAAAAGCACCGTTCGCAGCTTGGTGCATGTTTTGAGCGACCACCTCTATCTTAGATTTTTTTGCAGCTTTAACTGAAGCCGATAAATTAACAAACGTAGGAGCCACAATCACACGCGCATCTTGCAAAGGATTCTCTTTAATTGCTTTTTTTAATTCTTTAATTAAATTTTTACTTCCTTCTTTGTCATTATTTAACTTCCAGTTTCCCGCAACAATCTTTGTTCTCATATTTATAATTTTAAAAGCCTTTCGGGCTAGTTTTTCAATATTAATTTCTGCCGTAAAATTAAGAAATGTGTTGGTATTTTATCCTTAGAAATAAAAATAGTTACTAAAACGATTTATATAGCTTTTTTCAAAGCTTTCTGTAACCGAGAATCTGAAGCCTTCGTAGCATTAAATAGTGTAATCATCCCGAGCTCATTAATCACCATATATCTCGGAATCCAACTTAAATCAATAAAATCCACAAAAGTACCCACTTTCATTCCTTTGGGAAGGTTAAAGTGCTTCCCTTTTATCTGAAACCTTTGAATTCCATTTTTCCAGGCCTCTTTGCCAGTATCTACTGATAAAAACAAAAATACCACCTCTGGAAACTCCTTTTGAAGAGCGCTAACGGCAGGCAATCCTCTAATACAATCTCCGCACCAAGAGGCCCAAATATCTATTAGAATTTTCTTCCCTGCGAAGTGCTGCAGCACTTCTTTCAGTTCAAATTGGTTCTTATTAAGATCAAAAACCACCTCTTCTAGCGCCAGTTCAGAAAACTGTATTGGTTCATTGTTGGTGCAACTCACGAATAAAATTATAAAAACTAAAGCTATTTTTTTCATTATCAAATTAGAATATTTTCATGTATTTGTCTTCTTTACCTTCAAAAACTTATAAAATAAAGTCTAAATTAAGTATTTTTGGTGGAACTTTATAAAAATCATGACCACACAAGAATTAGTAGCACAAATAAAAAAGAAAAAATCCTTTTTATGTATTGGACTGGATGTCGACTTAGAAAAGATCCCTTCCCATTTATTAACGACTGAAGACCCTATTTTTGAGTTTAACAAGAGCATTATAGATGCCACACATCATTTATGTGTTGCCTACAAGCCAAACACAGCATTTTATGAAGCCTATGGGATTATAGGATGGAAATCTTTAAAAAAAACAATTGCATATCTAAATAACAAATACCCTGAAATTTTTACCATTGCAGATGCAAAAAGAGGAGATATCGGAAATACTTCCACCATGTATGCCAAAGCATTTTTTGAAGATTTGGAATTTGACGCTGTCACGGTTGCCCCTTATATGGGTAAAGACTCTGTAGAGCCTTTTTTAGCTTTTAAAAACAAACACACAATTATGTTAGCGTTGACTTCTAACGAAGGTGCTTTTAACTTTCAGACCCTAAGCGTTCATGGACATGCGTTATACAAAGAAGTTTTACACGTATCAAAATCTTGGGAAAACTCAGAAAACTTAATGTATGTGGTTGGTGCTACCAAAGCGGCATACTTTAAAGAAATTAGAAAAATAGTTCCGAATGCCTTTTTACTAGTTCCTGGTATTGGTGCGCAAGGAGGAAACCTACAAGATGTTTGTAAATATGGACTTTCAGAAAATATTGGTCTTTTAGTGAACTCTTCTAGAGGGATTATATATGCTTCCAATAATAGAGACTTTGCAAATAAAGCAACTCTAAAAGCAACAGAATTACAGCAGCAAATGGCCACTATTTTAAATTCAATCTAATAAAAGTTACATTTTAAAAATTTTAAAAGTTGCTACTTTATGAGCACTTACTACCTTTAAGAAATAGATTCCCTTCGTTAAATTAGCGCAGTCTAACGTCTGCGTTATTTCATTGATAATCACTGTTTTCACTGCACTTCCATTGATATTATAAAAAATTGCTTTCCCGCCTAATAAAGCGTTCGAACCCTTTATAGTTAAGACCTCTTTCAAAGGATTGGGGTACACTTGTACTTCATCTAGACCAATTTCTGGGACGGATGCAGTCCCCTCTTGGTAGACTCTTACATAGTCTATTTCCATAGCGCTCTGAGTAAAAGACCCCGCAATACTCGATTGTATTGCAGTATTTAATAATATATACTGTGCGGCATTATACGGCCATGTCTCTGAATTTTTAATTTCAGGATTATAGGTGTAATGATGTATGCCATCTACTTTAAAAACCATCTTCTCTGGATACCATTCTAAGGAATACACATGATACGCCGAAGAAGCTGTTGAAATCGTTTGACCTCCGTGGTTTACCGTTCCTCCATGACTTGAAGGAGTATGCATGGCACTTTGTACAAAATTTTGATTATTACCCCAATGCTCCATAATATCTATTTCGCCACAAGCTGGCCACGAAGTGGTACCAAAACCCTGCTGTTGCCAATAAGCACCCGACTCATTAATGTTTTTTCCCAACATCCAAATAGCAGGCCAAGTACCAACTCCCGTCGGTAAAATTGCTCTCACCTCTACTTTTCCATAGGTAAATGCAAATTTAGAATTTAGTCTTGCAGACGTATATTGTTTGGTAACCCCTTGATTGGTATATGTTTCTTTTTTAGCAACCAAATGCAGAGCTCCATTGGAAACATAGGTGTTACTTGTTCGATCTGTGTAATGTTGAACTTCTCCATTATACCAACTACCTCCACCTGGTAGTTGGGTTTGGTGAAACCAATTCCCTGAATTTATAGCTCCACTCCCCTCAAACTCATCAGACCACACTAAAGTATTAAATACGGGATCCCCACCTGAATTATTATCTTCACTCAATACCCCATCATATAAAAAGTCATCGATATAGCCAACCACGCTACTATCGTTGTTTTCTCCATTAATCTGAAGCACGACTCTATTAAAATCAGTTCTATCCGCTGGGTTTATTGAATTTGGATCTAAATTCGTAAAGTTGTCGTTCTTGAAATCAAAACTTACCGTTTGCCATTCGTCCAGAATTACCGATTTTATAATTTCACTTTGTGTAGACCAAGGAGCTACAATCGTTCCATCTTGTAGCTTTAGGGAAATCTGATTGGGTTCTGCTCCGGAAATACCGTTTGAAGGAATGTATAGCTTTAAAGTGAATGTATATTGTTCTGATAAATTAAAATTAATAGGAACTTCAAATCTTACATTTGAATAATCACCTCCCGTATCCGAATATTTTAAGACTGTTTCAGAGGTATTTATACCGGTACTAAATATATTTGAGAACGAAGTATCTAACTCACAGTCATCACCAAACCAATCGGATATGGTTCCGTTTCCCTCAAAACTGTCTTCCACGGTTTGTGCTGCACAAAATAAGTTAATTGATAAAAAAAAAGAATACAAAAAAAATCTCATAGCGTTTTATAAATTTGAAATTCAAAGAAAGTATCTTCTGGGCTGGGAAACAAAATTTAGACCTATACATAAACAATACACTTCAGAAAAACAGGTGTTTTTTATTTAAAAGTATCTGTCATTTTATCGTATCCATAAGGACAATGCTTACAACCACTTTTACAGCAAGAACCTCTTCTTAAATGGAATTGTGCTGTAAAAACGCGATACCCTTGTTCATTTTCATAATAGTCCCCCTCTTCTAACGGTATTCTTTTATTGTACATACAGCAAAAATAAGATATTCCAATATAAAAAAAGCGTTCAATTGAACGCTTTTTTTATATTTATTTATTCTTTCCTGGCGGGAATCTAGACACAATTTCTTTTACAAATTCTTTAATCCGAACCTCTTTCTTTTCTCTACTTTGAGTTTTCAAGGCCCCGGTTCCAACCCCTTGCCAAACCAATTCCTTTTTCTCTTTGTCTATAAAGTCTATGAAAAGTGTGCCCTCTGTATATTGAGAGATGTTTACAGAATTGTTCATGCCATTAAACATCCAAGGATTCCATCCCCAACCATATCCATAGCCAAAATTATTATTTTGATTGACAGCTACCTTTTCTCTAGACTTTGTAAAAATACTAACTAACATGTCAGGGGTATCCGATTTCACGAAGCCCTGAAGAGTAAGCTCTGACTCGATAGCTCTTAAAATTCTTCTCTTATCTATGTCCGAAATTACCGCTTTATCGATTCCTGTTTTATAAAAAGCGAAGGTTTTGTATGCACTGAAGTCAACTTTAGTATCATAATCTGTAGTCACTTTAATAGCGCTGCAAGAAGAAAAAATAATGGCTAGAAGTACTAAAAATAATTTTAAATTTTTCATAATAAAGCATTTAGTTATCAAAAATAAAGATATCAAGAATTATGCCACTTTTAAAAAAGAATAAACACAAAACAAAAGAGGCGCTATTTGTTTTTAAAATGATAAATAATAAGATATATTTTTATGATTTTCGTAAATTGCAGCTGAAAAAACAAACATTTATTACGAATGAAACAAATACAATCCTACAAACCCACCTATAAAGTACGTATTGTAACGGCGGCGGCGCTGTTTGACGGCCACGACGCTGCGATAAATATTATGCGCAGAATCATTCAGTCTACAGGTGTCGAAGTTATTCATTTAGGACATGATAGAAGTGTGGAGGCGGTCGTAAACTGCGCCATCCAAGAAGATGTGAATGCCATTGCCATTACCTCATATCAAGGAGGCCACAACGAGTATTTTAAATATATGTATGATTTACTGCAAGAAAAAGGTGCGGGACATATTAAGATTTTTGGTGGTGGTGGTGGTGTTATTCTTCCAGCAGAAATAAAAGAATTAATGGCCTATGGAATTACTAGAATCTATGCTCCTGACGATGGAAGAGAATTGGGCTTGCAGGGAATGATTAACGATTTGGTTCAAACATCAGATTTTCCACTTGGAGATACTTTAGATGTTTCTATGAAACAGTTAGTAAACAAAGAAATTGGGTGTATTGCGAGAGTTATTTCTTCCGCAGAAAACTTTCCAGAAGTTGCAAAAGCCACTTTAGTAGCAATTCATAAAAAAAATAAAAATTCTAAAACCCCTGTTTTAGGAATTACTGGAACAGGTGGCTCCGGAAAATCTTCTTTAGTTGACGAACTAGTTCGCAGGTTTCTGAGTGATTTTCCCGATAAAACAGTGGGTTTAATATCTGTGGACCCCTCGAAAAGAAAAACTGGTGGCGCTTTGTTAGGCGATAGAATTCGCATGAATGCGATCAACAACTCACGCGTTTACATGCGCTCTTTGGCTACACGCCAGTCCAACTTAGCCTTATCTAAATACGTAAATGAGGCAGTGCAAGTATTAAAAGCTGCCGAATTTGATTTGATCATTTTAGAAACTTCAGGAATTGGGCAGTCTGATACGGAAATCATCGAACACTCAGACACTTCTTTATATGTAATGACGCCTGAATTTGGTGCTGCCACGCAGTTAGAGAAAATAGACATGCTTGATTTTGCTGATTTAGTTGCCATTAATAAATTTGATAAAAGAGGTGCTTTAGATGCCGTTCGCGATGTGAAGAAGCAATACATGCGCAATAACAATTTATGGCATATACATCAAGACAACTTGCCTGTTTTCGGAACCATTGCCTCACAATTTAATGATCCTGGAATGAATACTTTGTATAAAAGTATTATGGATAAACTAGCAGAAAAAACAGGGTTTGCTTCAAATGCCACCTTAGAAATAACCCAAGAAATGTCTGAAAAGATATTTGTAATTCCACCAGCAAGAGTTCGGTATCTGTCTGAAATTGCAGAAAGTAATAGAGCATACGACAAAACTGTTACCGCCCAAGTAGCGGTTGCACAAAAGCTGTATGGCATTCAGCAAACAATTGCCTCTATAACAGATGCACCCATCAAAATTATTAAAACTGGATTACATGAAGAAGCACTGCTCTCTGCAGAAAACTCTGATGAAGACAAGGTATTCTTGCAATTACTCTTTACACAATTTGAAAAAGTGAAATTAGATCTCGATCCGTATAATTGGACCACTATTTTAAATTGGAAAGAAAAGGCACAGCGCTACAAAGACCCTATCTATACTTTTAAAGTTCGAGATAAAGAAATTCATATCGAGACACACAGTACTTCCCTATCACAGTCTCAAATACCTAAAATTAGCTTACCAAAGTATACCGCCTGGGGTGATTTATTGCGATGGAATTTACAAGAAAACGTTCCTGGAGAGTTTCCATATACGGCAGGTTTGTATCCGTTTAAAAGGACTGGAGAAGATCCCACAAGAATGTTTGCTGGAGAAGGTGGCCCTGAAAGAACAAATCGAAGATTTCATTATGTAAGTTTAGGAATGGATGCCAAAAGACTTTCAACAGCATTTGACTCCGTAACCTTGTATGGAAATGATCCAGGGCGCAGACCCGACGTCTATGGTAAAATTGGAAATGCTGGAGTTTCGATTTGCTGTTTAGACGATGCCAAGAAATTGTATTCTGGGTTTGACTTAAGTCACCACATGACTTCTGTTTCTATGACTATCAATGGTCCAGCACCAATGCTGTTAGGTTTTTTCATGAATGCTGCTATTGATCAAAATTGTGAAAAATATATTATAGAAAATACATTAGAAAAACAAGTTGAAGCCAAGTTTCAAGAAATCTACGATTCAAAAGGGCTAGAAAGGCCTTTGTATCAGGGAGATTTACCTGAAGGAAACAATGGATTAGGATTGCTATTGCTTGGTCTAACAGGAGATTTAATTTTACCTTCGGAAGTCTATCAACAGATTAAAAAAGACACTTTAACACAAGTGAGGGGAACCGTGCAAGCAGATATCTTAAAGGAAGATCAGGCACAAAATACCTGTATTTTTTCCACCGAATTTGCCTTGCGACTCATGGGTGATGTGCAAGAATATTTTATCGAAAAGCAGGTACGGAACTTTTATTCTGTTTCTATTTCCGGATATCATATTGCGGAGGCAGGTGCAAACCCCATTACACAATTGGCCTTAACGCTCTCAAATGGATTTACCTATGTAGAGTATTATTTAAGTCGCGGAATGGATATTAATAAATTTGGCTCCAATTTGTCTTTTTTCTTTTCAAACGGAATTGATCCTGAATATGCGGTCATTGGACGTGTTGCTCGTAAAATTTGGGCAAAAGCCATGAAGCACAAATACGGTGCAAATGCAAGAGCTCAAATGCTAAAATATCACATACAAACTTCGGGCCGCTCCTTACACGCACAAGAAATAGACTTTAATGATATCCGAACAACACTGCAAGCTTTGTATGCCATTAACGACAATTGTAATTCCCTGCACACAAATGCCTATGATGAAGCCATTACAACTCCCACAGAAGAATCTGTACGAAGAGCAATGGCGATTCAGCTAATTATCAACAAAGAATTGGGATTGACAAAAAACGAAAACCCAATTCAAGGTGCTTTTATTATTGAAGAATTAACAGATCTCGTAGAAGAAGCTGTATTGTTAGAATTCGATAGAATTACTGAACGCGGCGGTGTTTTAGGAGCTATGGAAACCATGTATCAACGTTCTAAAATTCAGGAAGAAAGCCTGTATTACGAGACCCTGAAACACAATGGTGAATTCCCAATTATTGGGGTGAATACTTTTTTAAGCTCTAAAGGATCTCCTACGGTGCAGCCTGCAGAAGTTATTCGTGCAACAGAAAAAGAAAAGCAATTCCAAATTGAAACCAAAGAAAACTTACACAAAGCAAATCCTGAAAAAGTTGCACGTCAAATTGCAATTTTACAGGAAGCTGCAGTGCAAAATAAAAACTTATTTGACAAACTAATGGAAGCAACCAAAGTATGTTCTTTAGGACAAATTACTGAAGGATTGTTTAAAGTTGGTGGGCAGTATCGCAGAAATATGTAAATAAAACAGGGGCTGTCTCTTTTGGTATTGTATTTAAAAAACCCGCACAAATGGTGTGGGTTTTTTAATTTGAATGCAGCGCTTCCAATTGCAACTGTCATTTTATTTTATCTTTAATGCCTGTTCCAAATCTGTTAATAGATCATCTATGTCCTCGACTCCAACACTCAAACGAATTACAGAAGCTGTAATTCCTATTCTTAAGCGTGCTGCTTCTGGAATAGAAGCGTGCGACATGGTTACTGGATGATTTACCAAGCTCTCAACTCCTCCCAAAGATTCTGCCAATGTAAAGAGCTGGGTGCCTTTTAAAAATTTAAAAGTAGCTGCTTGACTTTCATCTTTTAAACAGAAAGAAACCATTCCGCCGAAATCTTTCATTTGTTTCTTGGCAATATTATGGCTTGGATGGTCTGGTAATCCCGGATAAAAAACAGAACCTACTTTGGGATGTTTGTGCAAGAAGCTTGCAACTGCTTGTCCATTCTCACAATGCCGTTGCATTCTAAGGTGTAAGGTTTTAATACCTCTCAATGCTAAAAAAGAATCCATAGGCCCTGCAATAGCGCCTGCAGCAAATTGGATGAAATGCAATTCCTTGGCCAACTTTGCGTCCTTTACCATTAAGGCACCCATGACAATGTCTGAATGGCCCCCCAAATATTTTGTAGCAGAATGCATTACAATGTCTGCCCCTAAAGTTAAAGGTTGTTGCAAGTATGGCGTTGCAAAAGTATTGTCTACGGCAATTAAAATGGATGGGTTTACTTCTTTTACGGCCGTACAAATAACTTCAATATCTGCAATTTTCATTAAAGGATTTGTTGGTGTTTCTAACCAAACTAATTTTGTTTTGTCGGTAATTGCTCCTATAACATGGGCTACTTCACTGCTATCTACAAAAATAAACTCCAAACCATATTTCTGAAATAGCTTTGTAAACATTCTATAGCTCCCTCCATACAAATCATCTCCTGTAATAATTTCATCCCCCGGGCTCAATGTTCTTAAAACACAATCGATTGCAGCCATTCCTGAAGAAAAAGCAAAACCATGGGTTCCGTTTTCGATAGCAGCAAAACTATTTTCCAATGCCGTTCTTGTTGGATTTCCACCCCGAGAATATTCAAATTCTTGTGCTTCCCCTGGAGTTGCATGCGCATACGTAGATGTCATAAAAACAGGAGGCATTACTGCACCTGTTGAAGGTTCTAGCTTTTGGCCTCCGTGAATTGTTTTTGTATTGAATTTCATTTTTTACATCTTTTAAATAAAACTATCTTAAAGCATCGACTGCCCTAAAATTGAAAAACTTTACTTTAGTACCAGAAATAAACCTTATAAAAATTTCTTAATAGACCGTATGATTCCATAGTGCATGCCTTCATGAAGGTTGTTAAAGACAATCGCAGTTTCGATACTGTCTAAAACCAAGCCCGTACTTGTTTGATATGTACTATAGCTTTCAAAAATCCCTGCTTCAAAGTCTTCTTGCAGAGTATCTGGTAAACCACTCATCAATTCTTTTACCTCGTCAAATTCTTCAACTGTAAAGGATTTTGAAGGGGCTGTTCCTTTTTTATATGCAGCGATTAACTCATCGGGACACAGGCAGTCTAAACCTGTAGCTTTGTAATGCAACAATTGTTGTGTCACCACTAAATGCGCAACATTCCAAGCAATATTATTTTTAAAACCTTGCGGTATTACATGAATCTGATCTAAAGTTAGCCCTTCCAATTCTTTTAAAATTAAATTCCGTGCGATTCTTAAAACTTCGAACTGTGTCTTCATATTTATGTTTATTTTTGTGGAAACAAAGATAATTGATTAATATGAAGAAAGTCTATTTTTTAAAAACTTGTGATACCTGTCAACGAATTTTAAAGGAAGTACCCATCGCTGGTTTTGAACGACAAGAAATTAAATCTACTCCCATAAATAGCGCACAGCTAGAAGAAATGCACCAACTTTCCGGAAGTTATGAGGCACTTTTTAATTCACGTGCAAGACTTTGTAAAACATTAGATTTGAAAAACAAAAAAGTTACTGAAGCTGACTATAGGGAATACATACTTAAAGAATACACCTTCTTAAAAAGGCCTGTTTTTATAGTTAATACAGCTATTTTTATAGGAAATAGCGCGAAGGTTATTGAAGCATTGAAAATTGAGCTTACTTAATTATTTTGCAACCATGTATTTGTTCTTAACTCCGCATTTTCTCTAATGTCTTGCCAAAAAAGGTTGATGTCACCCGCGTGGTAATTCTTCATAAAAGACATAAAAAAACGCAAAGGAAACCGAGGGTTGGTACTCCATACCAAACCATCCGTAATTTCTATTTGTAAAGACGCTTTATACAGCATGCTGTTGGTATATAAAAATCCTTTATGCTGAGATAAAGTAGTTGTTTTCGCAGCATCCCAAGTAATCGGGTTTGTGGTCACACTCCCTTTAAAGACGTCTTTTTTCTCTGGGTAATGTCCTTTTTTAAACGTATTCCAACCCACAAGTCCGTTTGTTTCTGCAGGACTTGTCATCGGTTGTATCGTTTTAAATAAATCGGGCTTCATCACCGTGCCTACTATATAGGCGGCAATTAATTTCTCCTGTAAAGGTTGGTCATCAAAAAAATCTCTTAATAAAAATTTTGTATGTGTAGAACCCTGGCTATGACTTGCAATGATAATCGGCCTTCCTTTATTGTATTTTTTTAAATAGACTTCAAACGCTTTTTTAACATCTGAATACGCAAGTAACAGGGCTCTTCTGCCCCCTTTGTCAAGTTCACTATAAGACCTTAAATGTGCTTGTCTATAATAAGGAACATATAATTTACCAGCAGTTGTAAATGCAGAGGCTTGAAATAAAACCACTTTATTTAAAACCTTATTTTGCTGCGCAATATCCATGATAGGTACATTCCAACGGACATCCTCTTCTTCTGTATTTAGAGTAGGATACACATAAAAAACATCTGCTTTTAGCGTATCCGTTTCTTTAGAAGCAAGCTCCTTTAACCCTTCAGAATAGGTCTTGGGTAAAACAGCCCAATTTATTTCATTTTCATAATTTGGAGCTGTAGGAATTCCTTTCTGTTGAAACTCTGTGACCGTATACACCGATTTACAGCCAGCTAAAAAAGTTAAAAAAACACAATAGCCTATTTTTTTTATCATGATTGATATACTTTTATTAAATTTTGAGCTTCTTTCTCTGCGCTCCAGTTTTTAATAACTTCGGTCCTTGCCTCTTTCCCTATATAGGGGATTTCTTTTTTCACAGTGGCTAAAAGTAGTCTTTTCAATTCAAAAACATCTCCTGCATCTACTAAATAACCGTTTTCGGTATGGGTAATTAAAGAAGAGTGGACTCCTACGTTTTTAGTCGCAATTACATTGCATGCACTAGACATGGCCTCTGCAGTAACCAAAGAAAAGCCTTCAGAAAAACTAGGTACCACTACTACACTTGAAGCTTGGTAATAGCGATTAATATCGGGGGTTTCATTAACAAAATACACTTGATCTTCTATCCCATGTTTTTTTGAAATCGCTTTTAACTCTACTAAGAATGAAGGTTTATCTATTTTTCCGACAAGTACTATTGCCCAATCTTTGTAATTTTTCAGGACTTTTGCAGCCTCTAGTAACACCGCTTGTCCTTTTGCCTTGCGCACTCTTCCCGCACATAAAATAATCTGCCCTTGCGTAATATTTTTTAAGCGTATGTTTTCTTTTGGAGTAAAAAATTCGATGTCCACTCCGTGCCCCACTATCGTATTTTCAATACCTAATTTTTCACTCATACTTTGGATCAAGGACACTACCTTATCTGCCCTTTTCAGAAGTTTCATTGTCAATGCAGAAGGAACTATTTCTGCATGTCTTGTTGCAATCAATTTAAATTTTGCTCCCAAAAAACGAAAAAACAACAAACGAATCATTTCATTATTCCGGTGACAATGGACCACCACCTCTTTATTAGAAAATAAAATTTTCAACAGTTTTACAGTAGAAATATATCTTCCTTTTGCACCGTAACCATAAAGGTACGTGTCATATTTTCCCTCAAAAAAAGGCAAGACATTTTCCACACTCCTAGTAATACCAGTACTTCGTTTGTGAAAATGTGTATGGATTAAAACAGGTTTCAAGAGCTTATTTTTAAGAGAACCTACGTTCGATAATCGTTATAAAACGGTTTTCTAACGCTTCATGGTTTTTCCAATCATAATCAGGCTTCACCATTTTATTAATAAATTTCTTAGCCTCTTTTTCAGTTTTAAAACTATTTAACTGCGAGACTACTCTGTTAAAATCTTCCTGACTGCCGTCAAATAAATTCTTCACAAAACCAATTCTATCATTTAAATCAATATGAATGTTTGCCTGTAATTTATTATTCAAAGAAGTCGGTTTTAAAGGCTCAAAAAGATCTGCGATCAAATCTACAGAAATAACATCCGCTAACTCCTCCTCTAAAGTTAAGGCAGGGGTTTCCAAAACCTCAGTTACCCCCTCTTGGGAATCTATTGCTGTGGTGTCCTTAAAAATAAGATTTTCTAACGCATCAAACGGCGGTTCTGTTGCGTCAGCTGTTTCAATTTCTTCTAATGGCGCTGTGAAATCCTCCATTTCATTTTCTGTGGTTTCAACTTCGTTGGACTGTGCGTCCTTGACTTCCTCCTGCACCTCTTCTTCAGAGGAGTTGTCTCCAACTGCAGGCTCTATTGGTGTATTTTCAACTGCTAATGGTGCAATTGCTACATGCTCTATAACAGTTTCTATCTCTTCCACTGCGGCTAACTCCTCTAAAACAAGTTTTTTATTTTCATAGGCCTTTTTAACAACCGCTGTTAATTCTTCCTTTGTGTCTTTTAGGTTCGGCGTGGCATTTACATATTCTTCAACAAATGCTAAAACTGATAATTTTTCATAAATCTCGTGTGCTTTTTGCTTTAACAAGAACACATTTTCCTTATTTTTCATCTGTAAAATGCTGTGTGCTAAACTCATTAAATCAGTTTCCAGTTTTTTGTGCATAAGTTGTAAGTTGAAGTTATTTTTTAGCCGTAAATTTTAATAAATTTGTGAAACAGCAAAGTAATACAAAATTTAAAATTTTAAAGCCTAAAAATACGAAATGTTTCTTGAAAATACAGTAAATCATACAGAACAATTTGGTTGGATTGAAGTAATCTGTGGCTCGATGTTTTCCGGTAAAACAGAAGAACTCATTAGACGTTTAAAGCGTGCGCAGTTTGCAAAACAACGTGTAGAAATTTTCAAACCCTCTCTGGATACTCGGTATGATAATGACGAAGTAGTCTCTCATAACGACAATAGAATACGCTCTACTCCGGTGCCTGTGTCTTCTAATATTCGCTTATTGGTGAATGATGTGGATGTGGTTGGTATTGATGAAGCCCAATTTTTTGATGATGAAATTGTTGCCGTTTGTAATGATTTGGCCAATAGCGGAATTCGCGTAATTGTTGCGGGTTTAGACATGGACTTTAAAGGCAATCCTTTTGGTCCGATGCCTGCTTTGATGGCGACTGCAGAATATGTAACTAAAGTGCATGCAGTATGTACACATACTGGGAATTTAGCACATTATAGTTTTAGAAAAGCACAAAATGACAAAATTGTCATGCTTGGAGAAATGGAAGAATATGAGCCTTTGAGCAGAGCCGCTTATTACAAAGCCTTGCAGCAGCAGAAAGAAGCGAAACTTCCTTCTAAAGATGCCAATTCAAGTGTAAACGATGCCGAATAACAATGCGCCACAAATGAATAATCACGTTACTGTTTTAGAAATTGATGGAAAAGCTTTGGTGCACAACCTCAACTATTTCAAAGGAAAGTTACAAGCAGCCACCAAAATACTAGCAGTTGTAAAAGCTTTTGGCTATGGGAGCGATGGCGTTCAGGTAGCCAAGTTTTTAGAACACAAGGTAGACTACTTTGCTGTTGCTTACACCCATGAGGGTGTTGCTTTGCGTGAAGCAGGAGTCCAAGCTCCAATTTTAGTATTGCACCCGCATCTTCAAAATTTACAGGCAATCATTGATTTTAAATTAGAGCCTGGCTTGTATAATTTCACTATTTTTAATGCATTCTCAAAATTAACTTGTGAAAAATCCCTTGACCACTATCCAATTCATTTAAAATTTAACACTGGGTTAAATCGATTGGGTTTTTCAACAGCAGAAGTTCCAGAAATTCTAATGCATTTAAAAGCGCCCACTGCTCTAAAAATACAGTCGTTATTTTCACATTTAGCTGCGAGTGAAGACTTACAAGAAAAAGCGTTTACTTCTCACCAAATTGAGCAATTCACAGCCATCAAAGAGGTAATTTGTGCAGATTTAGCATACACACCGATGCTCCACCTTTTAAACACCTCTGGCGTTGTAAATTACCCACAAGCACAGTTTGACATGGTTCGAATTGGGATTGGTTTGTACGGCTTTGGAAATGACAAAAAAGAAACAGCGCACTTAAAAAATACACACAATTTAAAATCAATTATTTCCCAAATCCATTCGATTCCACCCGGACAAACCGTTGGATATAATAGAGCTTTTGCAGCCAAAGCAGCTACAAAGACGGCTACCATTCCTATTGGACATGCAGACGGTTTGTCTCGGAGATTGGGAAATACAAAAGGTTTTGTTCGCATACACCATCAAAATGCTCCAATAATTGGAAATGTGTGCATGGATATGATCATGGTAGATGTTACCCACATAGCTTGTAATGAAGGGGATGAAGTAATTGTCTTTAATACCCAAGAGATGATACAACATATTGCGGATATTTCTGAAACGATTGTCTATGAAACACTCACAGCGATTTCACCTCGAGTTCATAAAATACTCACGGCATAATTTTTAATATTCTACCCCTTATTTTTCATTACTGCACCACATAAATTTAAAAATTTGAGCAACTACTGCCGCTCCGCCTTGAAAAGAAGTTCTTTTGGCAAGCTAAAAGCACCGCGTTCTATTTCCCAAACCTTAGAAACTTGAGAAACCTTCAATTCTGAATATAGATGTGGAAAGAGACCGCAGCGGCTGTCTTCTGGAAATGGCACTTCAAATACCAAGGCATCTTTAAATACATTTTGTTTGAGTTCAAGTATTAGCAGCGTTTCACAGTCCTCAAAGAAAAGAGACAAGGTAGCTGCTAACTGCGCAGCCGTTGAAAGGTGAATAAAACCATCTTTTTCATCAATAGGCGCTTTAATATAACCTAGCTCCTGTGCCTTTTCCCATTGTTTTATAGTCAGTATTTTATACGTATCTGCGCTCATATTATGCTTTTTTTTGTGTATACTTTACTTGCGCAAAAATAAGGCTAAAAATGAACATAATAAGCGTTTATTGCTCCGGTATAGTTTCTTATTTAAAGTAAAAAAGGAAAAGACTATAGTACAACTTAAAACACCTGCACTCCTAAAAATAAATAGGATTTGCAGGTGCTAAAATTAACTATTAAAAGTGATGAACGCCTGTTTTTACGAAAGCATTTTTTCACTAGGAAACCGGTCTCTTTGCTTCTGTTTTTAAAAACAACGCGCTTATTTACGTTGGTCTGAATTACTGAAACTGCCGCTTTTTTGCTTTGTAAGGACTCAACTGGCTTATTTTAAAGCCCGCAATACTGCGCTAAATACATCCGTTCTATTTGCAGGTATTATTCGCTATCAACCCTCTCATTCACAGAGAATTCCTGTACTTTTCCATTTACAATTAAAGCATCGTGTACTTGGTGTAACTTCAGGGTATCTCCCTCTACTAGTAGGCTTAGATTGTGTCCGGAAGTAACCCATTGTTTTACCACTCCTTCTTTTGTTGTAAAAGCGTTGGCTATTAGAAAGTTAGTTGTCCATTTTGGATTGGCGTCACTTTCAAACCAATTTTTTAAAAAATTAATATGCTCCTCTGAACTTTTAAAAACCTCTCCTTTGGGTCCTTTTACTTTAAACTCTTTTTCAGCATTCAAGCTTTGAATGGTCTGTAAATCTTTCTCATTATGCGCTTTAATATATTTCTCCCAAACTTCAATGGTAGACAAGTCTCCTGCAAAAAGTGGTGACTTTACACCTTCGGAAATGTCATATCCTATTATTTCTGGAACCACTTCTTTTGTTGGTTGTTGACAACTCACTAGGAGCACTAATACTACTAATACGGCAAAATTTTTCATGTGTTCATTGATTTTAATTGAATGTTAAATGTAGGGAAAATAATTTTTAATTTAAAATTATTTCATGAAACATCCCTTTGTAATATCCAGAACCCGAAGTGTAATTGTTGCTCTAAGCAGGGTACAGAAAGCGTTAGCAGCCAATCTATTACGGTATAATTGATTGCTTGAATCATGAATTTTACTAAAGTTAAAACCCTTCTTTAATTCGCCTAAAATTACGATATGTGAAAAAATTAAAAACCCTATTGCCCTATTAGATACGCGCACCCTTGTGCGCTAGAAAAGACAGTACAACTCTTAGAAAAGGAGCCCATACTTCATCAGAAAGAATGGGATTATTGCCTTTGACTACTCTTTAAATTCTAAAAACCACAAAAATTATTTTAAAATAATTCTGGCACACGTTTGGTAAAAATGATATAAAAGGTGTTTTAAAGCAGGAATCCTTTTAAAAGAAAAACTCTTGCCAGATATGACAAGAGTTTTTTTTTTAATTCGCAGATAGTGGCGTATTGCTTAGGCTAATATCAGCTCAGACAATTCCTCAACAAAGTTCAGGTAAGCTGCTTTTCTTTTTTCTTCAAATAAGTTTCGGCTGTTTGAAAACTCCTCTTTGATGGCTATTTGCGACGCGTCTAAAGTAGTTTCATCTATAGAATTGATAGAAAAAAGATACATCTCCATAATAACAGGTAAAACTAAAAGACCCGCACTTGTTGCTATGTACCGTGTACTTTTCTTTGTTCCAGTAGGATCTAATTTTCTAAGCAGACCTTCCTCAACAAGGAACTTCAATCTACTTGCAAGAATATTAGTTGCTATTTTCTCTTTAGAGCTTTTAAACTCTTTAAATCTGCATTTTTTATGCAAAATAACATCTCTTAGAATTAGTAAGGACCACTTATCACCTAAAATTCTTACAGATTCGGCAATCGCACAGGTACGCGGAGCCTTTACACTTTTTGTTTGTAAACTATTAAAACTCATAATTTTGGGGGTTTGTATAAATTTATTCTACGAAGATATAGTAATAATACAACAAGTTGCAGTATTCAAGTAAAAAATTGTTACTAATTGCTAAAAAGAAGCCTATTTGCTTAAAAAAGAGTTGAAAAATATTCAATTGCGCGTAAATGTCTCATTCTAAGGCTAAATATAAATCAAAAAACACTTCTTTTCAACAACTAATTATGTAGGTTTGTTCGAACAAAGTTTATTTTTTAGGATTGTGCATCAAAAGAGCTGTTTGTAAGAACAATGCGTTCTTTCACTCAGAACTAAAATCACACTATTGTAAAAAAAAACTTATTTATAAATCACTAATAACAATCAAAATGAAAAACACAACATTCACAAGGAACACCTTTCAAGTAAAAGCTATTGTATGCGGTCTCTTTTTAAGTAGTACGCTATTTTTAAATGCACAATCTGCCGGTATTTTTTCAGGAACAGGAGAAAATAACGGAAAATCATTTTCAATGGGAACAGATGCTTCCACGGCTACTGTTCAAAAAATAGCCAAAGCTTACAGTGCGAAAGATGTAGATTTACTCATGACAAACTACAGCGAAGATTTTGCAAAGAATGCTTATGAAGGAAACAAAAAATGGTTGGAATCTATGACTACAATTGTAATGGATCCTTACATGATAATTCCTGTGAAGATGGAAGGTTCAGAAGACACCATGGTATTGACGTGGTCTATAGAAGACAGAAATAGTAAAAATGGCTCAAAAGAAAAACTAAATCTTATGGAAATTTTTACGGTTGATAAAGACCAAAAAGTAAATAATTTCTCACAATGGGTACGGAAACCAAAAACCAATGAATTTGGTTTGAATTACGGTGGAAAGTTTATTGGAGATGGTACCGCAACATACAGTGGAAGTCCATTGGTTTTCTCAAACCGTGGTGAAGTTGAAGCGATTGAAAAGTTAGTTGAAAACTACAATAAGATGGATGGAAAAGCCTGTGCTACTGCTTTTACTAAAGATGCGGTATTACTAAATTCTGAAGGCAACAAATACATTTTAGATGCCGCTACTTGGGGGACTACTTTTAACGATTATAAAGAAGTGTCTTGGAAAGTATATTCTATTGTTCCTGTAAAAATTCAGAATACCGATCCAGAATCAGGAGTAACAGTATACTCAAGAGAAAAAAGAGTTTTTAAAGATGGCACCGTTTGGGAAAAAGAACTTGTAGAATGGTTTTACTTTAACATGGAGGGTAAAATTTCTAGAATCAATCAATATGCAAGAAATATTACTAAAAAATAAGGAGCACACTCTCCTCTTATAAATACAAAACCTCAACCAACAACGGTTGGGGTTTTTTTATGCGTCCTTTAAAGCAATCTTTCCAGAGTGCACCTTATTTGTAGGTAACCGTCTATTTTAGACCAGTGCTTTTTTCAAAGCCTCTAACTCTACTCCTAACTCGGTAAACATATTTATAATACTACTTAATTTCAATTCGTGTTCTTCATATTCTTGGGTATTGATACTGCACGTAAACTTCCACAATTCTAGTACCTCTACCACAGGAACTTCATAAGATTGATAACTGGTATTGTCTGGTTTTAATAAAAAAGACTGCTTCTCTTCTACTTGGTTTTCTAATCTTTTATAGGTCATTCCGTCGTCTTTTGTGACCACAATATAAGAACAGCCACTTTTTGCTTGTTTGATGTCCTCCATAAATTCTGCCACCACATAAGAACCGTCTTTCATCGGCAGCATCGAATCTCCTTTTATGGGAAAAGCTCGGTGTTTTCCGGTAGGTAAAAAAGGCAATTTAATTTTTTCTAATTGTTCGATGTATTCGGGATCATCGTAGCCTAATAAATATCCAGCAGATGCTTTTGCAGGAATTACCTCTATGAGATTCTCATTGTCCTGATCTACTACAATAGGAAACAAGACTCTTTTGTTCCCAACATCAATAAAAGAAACATCTTTTGCTTTTGTCAAATCATTTTTAATAATGATGTCTATAGGGATTCTGAAGTAGGCAGAAAAATCAATTAAAAAATCAATAGTAGGTGAAGACCGGTTCTCTTCATAGGAACTTATTCTAGATCTTGTTACCAACAACTCCTCTGCCAACGCCTCTTGTGTTAACTTTTTTAAAGTTCTTAAGTGTTTGATATTTTTTGATAAATTACTCATAATGCTACAATATTGAGCAACGAATGTACGAATTTGTAGCTAATTTTACAAGGTGAAAAAAAATATAATACATCTCGATTTAGATACTTTTTTTGTTTCCTGTGAGCGATTGATTGACAGTAGTTTACAAAAAAAGCCATTGTTAGTTGGCGGCACTGGTGACCGCGGAGTGGTGGCCGCCTGTAGTTATGAAACAAGAAGGTTTGGTGTGCATTCTGGCATGCCGATGAAAACTGCTAAAAAGCTATGTCCAGAGGCAATTACCATCCGAGGAGACACTGGTACCTATTCTAAATACTCCAATTTAGTTACAGACATCATCAAGGAAAAAGTTCCTGTTTTTGAAAAAGCAAGTATTGATGAATTCTATGCGGATCTTTCTGGAATGGATGCTTTTTTTGGAAGCTACAAGTATGCTTCTGAGCTGCGGCAACAAATTATCAAAGAAACAGGATTGCCTATTTCTTTTGGCATGTCACAAAATAAAATGGTCTCTAAGGTTGCCACTGGAGAAGCAAAGCCAAACAATCAGTTATTAATTGATCCTGGCTTTGAAAAATTATTCTTGGCACCTTTATCCATTCGGAAAATTCCTTCCGTAGGAAATAAAACCTATCAAACATTACGGAATCTTGGTGTAGACAAAGTAAAAGTAATACAAGAGATGCCTTTAGAAATGATGATAAGCGTTTTGGGAGCCAATGGAAAAACGATTTGGAAGCGTGCAAACGGCATCGACAATCCGCCCATTATTGCTTTTCACGAACGCAAGTCTTTATCTACCGAAAGAACCTACACTAAAGATACCATTGACATGGTAAAACTAAAAGCAACCTTGTTTGCAATGGCAGAAAACTTAGCGTATCAATTAAGAAAAGGCGACAAACTAACAGGTACTTTGAGTGTGAAAATTCGGTATTCAGATTTCAACACCTATAGCAAACAACTAAAGATTCCGTATACGAGTGCAGATCACATTATAATTCCTGCCGTTTTAGAATTGTTTAAGAAGTTATATCAAAGGCGATTGCTCATTCGGTTGGTTGGTGTAAAGGTCTCTGACATTGTAAGTGGCAATTATCAAATTAACCTTTTTGACGATACAGAACAGCTGCTAGACCTCTACAATGCTATGGATACCGTGCGGAACAAATATGGAGAATTGAGTATTATGAGAGCATCTGCCATGGGTGCAAAATCTATTGGACGGTTTGGCAATCCGTTTAACGGAGAACCTCCACTAATTTTAGCACACAGAAAGCGCTAATTTTATGTATCTAAACTGTCACTCTTACTATTCACTGCGCTATGGTACCTTTTCTGAAGTTGCACTGTTAGAGCTTGCTGTAGCAAACAATGTAGATACGCTGGCGCTTACAGACATCAACAACACCTCTGCTTGTATGAACTTTATTCAACAGGCAAAAAAACACCACATCCAACCCGTTGTTGGGGTAGATTTTAGAAATGGCAATGCCCAACAATTTGTTGCACTTGCAAAAAGCAATATTGGTTTTGAAAACATCAACAGGTATTTGTCTTCTTTTTTAGAATCTAAAACCCCCATTCCAGACACACCAAGCTATTTGGAAGATGTATGTATCATTTATCCTTTTGAAAAAGTATTGGAATTGCATCTTACTTCTTTTGCTGAACACGAATTTATAGGGATTTCGATTGCTGAGATTAACAAATTGCGTTTCTCCTATTTAAAAAAGTTTGAAGATAAACTTGTCATACAGCAGCCTGTAACGCTTCGCAATAAAAGAGATTTTAATGCACACCGTTTGTTGCGTGCGATTGCAAATAACCTGTTGCTTAGCAAATTACCCACCACAGAAGCGTGCTTAGCAACAGACCGCATGCATACTACCGCAGACCTGGAAGAGTATTTTAAAGAATTTCCGGTACTAATTGCAAATACCAACACACTGTTACAGCAATGCAAGGTGCACTTTGGGTACGATGTTGCACGTAAAAATCAAAATTTAGACGTCTATGGTGCTAGTTTTGAGCAAGACTGTAAAATATTGGTGCAGTTGTGTACTGATAAGATGGCTAAAAGGTATCCAAATCCTACAGAAAAAGAACATGCCCGACTTCAAAAAGAGCTGAAGGTAATTATCGAATTAAAGTTTGTTTCCTTTTTTCTAATCAATTATGATATTGTCAGCTATGCAAAAAAAAATAATTTTTTTCATGTAGGCAGAGGAAGTGGTGCCAATAGCATTGTTGCCTATATTCTTGGCATTACAGCTGTAGACCCTGTAGAACTAGATTTATATTTTGAGCGATTTATCAATCCGTTTAGGGCCTCTCCACCAGATTTTGACATTGATTTTTCTTGGAAAGATAGAAATACGGTGACACAATATATTTTTGATCGGTTTGACAATGTTGCTTTGTTAGCGACCTACAACACCTTTAAATACAAAGCTGTTGTTCGAGAATTAGGAAAGGTTTTTGGATTGCCAAAAGAAGAAATTGATAAATTAAGTACTGGTGATTCCAACAGACAATTAGATGATATTTCTAAACTAGTTTTAAAATATGGGAAACTCATTGAGGGGTTCCCAAATTATGTAAGTGTTCATTCTGCAGGCATTTTAATTTTAGACAAACCCATTCATTATTATTCGGCAACCAGTATGCCACCAAAAGGATTCCCTACCGTTCAGTTTGACATGCATATTGCCGATGATGTAGGTATTTTTAAGTTTGATATCTTGGGACAACGTGGTTTGGCAAAAATAAAAGATGCGTTGCAAATTATCAAAGAGAACAATCCAGATGCTCCTGAAATAGACATTACCGCCATTGAGAGTTTTAAGAAAGACCAGAATATTAACAACCTTTTAAAAAGTGGTGGTGCTATTGGAGCGTATTATGTAGAATCTCCTGCTATGCGTGGATTGATGCAGAAGTTACAAACGCAAGATTATTTAGGCTTGGTTGCTGCAAGCTCTATTATAAGACCTGGTGTTTCTGGTTCTGGAATGAAAGAGGAATTTATAAAAAGACATCGGTTTCCAGAAAAAAGAAAAGAAGCACATCCTATTTTACTAGAAATTATGCCAGAAACCTACGGTGTAATGGTCTATCAAGAAGATGTAATGAAAGTAGCAAATCAGTTTGCCGATCTAAGCTTGGGAGAGGCAGATGTTTTGCGAAGAGGTATGAGTGGTAAGTATAGGTCTGTTGAAGAGTTTAAGGCTGTTGAAGATAAATTTGTTTCCAATTGCAGAAAAAAAGGACATGCAGACCCGTTAATTTTTGACGTTTGGAATCAGATTAAAAGTTTTGCAGGCTATGCTTTTGCAAAGGGACATTCTGCTTCCTATGCGGTAGAAAGCTACCAGAGTCTCTTTTTAAAATGCTACTACCCTATTGAATTTATGACGGCAGTTTTAAATAATGGTGGTGGTTTTTATTCGGCAGCACATTATATTCATGAAGCTAAAATGTGTGGTGCCACCATTGCGCTTCCTTGTATTAATAACGGTGATCATGCGAATGTAGTCAAAGGAAAAACAATTTATTTAGGGTTTGGATATCTTAAAAATTTAGAACATTTACTAGTACAACGGGTGCTAACGGAACGACAACTGTGTGGACTTTTTCTCTCTATGGATGATTTTATAGCGCGTGTTGCCATCTCCATAGAACAACTTACTGTTTTAATTCGCATTGATGCTTTCCGGTTTACCAACAAACAAAAAACTACTCTGCTCTGGGAAGCTACCTTTAAATTAAATGCTACAAAATCCAAGCAAAAACACCCCCAAGTAAAATTATTTCAAGTACAGCAGCAAAATTTTGAAATTCCCAAATTACATACGCATTGGTTAGAAAATGTGTATGATGAAATGGAGTTGTTGGGTTTTACCATTCACAACTATTTTTCGTTAGTTACAGAGCCATTTCATCCGCATATAAAGGCACAACAGATGTCGGAATTTTCAGACCAAAAAGTGGTTCTATACGGCCAGTTGGTTTCCACTCGTTTTAATAAGACTTCACAAGGAAAGCTGATGCGCTTGAGCACGTTTATTGATGCGGAAGGACAGTATTTTGATGCGGTACATTTTACAGATGTTGTGCAACAATATCCTATACACGGAATGGGAATTTATGGCTGTTATGGTACAATTACCAACCGCTTTGGCTTCTGTAGCATGCACATTCTTAAATCTAAAAAAATGAGTATTGCTGGAGACCCTAGGCACTGATTCTCAAATAAAAAGCTTAAATTTATGTCATGCACCCTATGAAAAAAATAACGTTAAGCACTGCTAAACATCGGACAAAAAACGTACTCTCCATTCGGTTTGCATATGATGAGGAGCTAAAAAATCATCTTAAAAACCTTGACAATGTTCTTTGGAGCAGTACCCTGCGTTGTTTTTATATGGAGCGCTCTTTAGAAAACATAAGAATTGTTGTTTCCCATTTTAAAAACCCTAAATGGACTGTTGTTTTTTCCGAGTTGCAACCTTTTATTGATAAAAGTAACATCGCAGAAAAGAGAAATTCACATTTAATAGCTAAAATACCAGCGTCTTATACCTTTGATTTACAAAAATTTAAAAAATGGTTGCTTCAAAAAAGATTGAGTAAAAGTACGGTGTATACGTATGTAGATATTACTACCATTTATATTAGATATGCCCTCTTAAAAAAAGCAGACCTGTTCTCTAAGAGAACGGTAGCGGCTTTTAACTATGATTATATTTTTCTACCCAATAAATCAATTTCATATCAAAATCAGTTTATCAGCAGCGTACAAAAATTTTTTGAATACAAAGGATATTCTTACGAAGCAATCCCTATTGAAAGACCTAGGAAAGAACAGAAATTACCCGTTATATTAAGTGGCAACGAAATAAAAGCTATTTTTAGCACAATTACCAACTTAAAACACAAAGCACTTTTGAGTCTGTTGTATTCTGCTGGCTTACGAATTGGTGAAGCTATTGCTCTAGAAATAACTGATATTGACAGCCAGAGAATGCTTATTCATGTTCGGCAGGCAAAAGGAAAAAAAGACAGGTACACTCTTTTATCTACTGCTTTTCTAAAAATATTAAGGGAGTATTACATTGCTTACAGACCCAAAAAATATTTATTTGAGGGTCAAAACGGAGGTAAATACAGTAATACAAGTGCCCAAAAAGTATTAAAAAATGCGCTATTTAAAGCAGGTATTACCAAGAAAGCTACATTGCATTCCTTACGACACAGTTTTGCGACCCACTTATTAGAAAAAGGGACCGATATTAGATATATTCAAGAACTATTAGGACACAGTAGCCCAAAAACCACCATGATCTATACTCACGTAACAAAAACAAGTTTAAAAAAAATTAAAAATCCGTTTGATGATTTGTTTTAATCACCTATTTTTATATAAAAAATAGCGCGTTATATAAACACTAAACATCTGCCTATCCTGCCAATATGGGAGAAGATACAGACAAAAAGTAAGCCTATAAACAAGTTGTAAAACATTAAATAACACGGTTAAAAAAAACAAATACTTCATATGAATCATTTAGCTTCTAAGCTTCTTTTCCAACCATGCTTTTGGATTCTTTTTATTTGTTTGAACTTGAATTTATCTACA
>Ga0209192_10000739_pt1 | contig 29786 bp, 16 predicted proteins | sample ArcticOcean_MG_C_11_FD_187433 | JGI IMG/M metagenome (GOLD analysis project Ga0209192, IMG submission 187433) | Marine microbial communities from western Arctic Ocean - ArcticOcean_MG_CB2_154 (SPAdes) (version 2) | ecosystem: Environmental > Aquatic > Marine > Oceanic | place: Arctic Ocean... | reverse complement strand
TTTCCCAGATTCAATTGGTGCAGTGCTATCGCGAAAGCATAATCGTTCCTGTAATTTATGTAACGTATCCTGTAGAGATTCCTGTAGTGTGGATAATATTCCTGTACGTGTCTTATCATGGCGAATATCGACTCGGTGTTTGCAGTCTTCTTGAAAAGTGTCACTGTTGCCCATACCAAAGGCAGTGTGCTTTCGTCCTTGCCTAATATCATGTCTTTGCCTGTAAGGTCATGAACCCGATCGTGCAACATCATGTCAAACTCTGTGTTTGCCAATTCTAACAGTGTTGAAGAAAATACGAAATAGTCACAGTCCATCAGTATGGTCGTGTCATAGGGTGAATGTTCATATGCCAAGGCACGTTCCTTGTTGTACCATGCCACACTTTTGCCCCTGTAAGGTCTTGTGTTGGTGGTCTTGGCTTCGACCAACTTGTAGTTGATCATGCCCAAGGGTTTGAATTTCTTGTATGTCTCTAGATTTGTCACGATAGTGATTTCTAGTTTGAGGTATTTCCGTATCTGTGCCACACAACGTTCTGCCAGCCTGTGGTAGTTGACCTCGGGAGTGTCGAAACAGTACATCAGTACACCGGTTGTCATTATTTTCTCTTTTTGGCGAGATCTTGATGTAGCTGTTGGTACGAGTTCAGTGTTTCCTGGTTTCTTTCTATTAATTTGTTTAGGAAATCATCCGGATCCTTGACATGACAGGGATTGTCATTAACATCTAACATGTAGAAATCTTTGTTGTGTTGTTTGAGTGTGCTTACTAGATTAATGGTGTCAGCATCTGCCTTGAACAGCCTCTCGTTGTAGGCCATCAGCTGTCTTGAACGCAGTTTCTCCAGTGCGTTCTTTTTAGCCTGAGCTACCTCGAAATTGAGGTCCGAGTGTTTTTTAATATTGCCAATATCCATAACTGTATTATACAGTTAATTATTAGTAAAATCAACACCCAAAAATTTTTATTTTTCAAGAAACCCTTTGTTTGTTAACGTACTGATACCGGTAAAAAGTAATACTCCACGTGGTTTGTCACCCGAGTGTACCAGGCTGTGTACGAACTCTCTGTTGTTTATGAACATGGGTTTGCTCACATCTATCAGTCCTGCATTCTTGAATTTAAATTTGACCTTTTCATGATCTCCCGATATGCGTAGCCATCCCTGTGAAGGACCTTGCAGTATATGGTTTGCGTCAAAATAGGTGCTATCATCCCTGTGTATGGGTATTATTGATTTCGGTCCCAGTTCAACATACGTTATCTGCAACATTTCAGTGAAGCCAAGCTGTAGGAAAAGATTCCTTAGGTTTTTATTCTTCAACTGTTCCGTCATTATTGTTGGCAGTACTGGATTTTGTTTCAATGATTTACACTTTCCAGCACCCTGGAACTTTTCGTCGATGAAATCCAAGTCCTCGTCCAGGTCTGTATCAGGATCTATTTCGGGGACAGGTCCACCATTGTACTCTATGTAAGGAAGTTTGTGATATTCACTCCTAATGTACCAGAAGGGACCGTCCCCCTTGGCAAAGAACCTCTTTATGTGTTCGGGTATAAAATCACCTTCTACTTTCTCGTTCCAACTGACTGTGTGCATGTACTTCTTGGCTATGTCCTTGAATCTCAGCAGGTCGTCCTGTGCCATGCACTCTGATGTCCTGGTGTAGAACTGATCCAGGTCACTGTTCAACCAGAGCACGTATCCTTTCTCTGTGTTGTGTCCGGCGTTGATGTAATACCTTATGTCCTCTCCGTCGACTTCTATCCTGATGATATCTTTCCTAGGCAAAGGTATAGTGACCTTGTGCCATCCTGGATCCATGTCAAATGTCAGATCGTGTGTTACGGTGTTACGATCAAGATCCTGGCATTCTATCTGTACGTCAGTCTTGGTGTGTATGTGTACCTGCATGTGCAATATTTAATTGCAAGATAGGTCTGGTGGAAATTATTATGCTGTTGTGTTACTTGTCACGGCACTGCCTGACAGTGTGTACACTGGGTCTAGGCCCTGTGCCGTAGTTGGTAGCATCAGCTTGGTTGCGAAGTCTGTGACACCAATGAAGTTCTCGTTGACGTCAATGCTGGATAGGTTATTTGAAGTGTAAAGTATGTCTCCACTGTCCGCATCTGTCAAACTCATCTTGATCGTCACGTTTACTGTGGAACCTGCTGTGGCATTGCCTTTTATCTCACCCTTGAGTGTCATTGAAGTGTATGTGCCGTTGGCCTGTGTCAGTAGGAAAACTGTCTGGTATGATGTTGTAACATCCTGGAATCCAATCGCGAAACCGTCCGTGGTCAGTGTCTCTGTTGTTCCTGATCTTGTTGATTGCACTGAAGCTATGTCGAAGTTGCCCATGGCTGTGATCATCTCAGCAACTGAATCATCCTTGTCTGTCAATGTTGAACCGTTCGCCGATCCTCCACCGTTACTTGTTAGGTTAACCCTGATCTTGCCACCTGCGTTGAAGAAGAATCTCATGTTGTTGGCATTCGCGAATGTCACTGTGTGTTCAACTATGTGTGATCCCACATATCTTGTTCCTGATACTGAACTCTGTAGTTCCGAACCTGCGGATATCGCCGTTGCATTCACTGAACCTGCCGCGACTTCTGCCGCCAATGATACTAGATCTGCCGCTATGGCCGCCTTGATCGCAATCGTGTCTCCTGCCACAACCTGTGTCCTAGCTGTCAGTGAATCGTTAGTGTGGTCACCGATGTTGTCCATCGCTGTAAGAAGTGCGTTCCATGATGCCGCTGTAACTGTATTTCCGCCATCGCCTGCCGCGACACCGGCTAATTCCGTCTGGCCCAGTCCGTAAACTGTCGCACCTGTTCCCATGATATGATTTATACCAATTGGATTCGTGGACGTTACAAATGTGTTGTACTCGTCATCTAAAATTGTATCACCTGCTACATATGCCATAAAACTATTTTACTCCTATCACGCACTCTGTGAGTGCTGTTTCTTCATTATATTTATCTTTGATTAGTCTGCCCAGGGTGTTGAAAGTGGTTGCTTCATCCTCTGCCGCAACACGTGCCTCTCCTGATCCTGCTGATACTATACGATCCCCTGCTTTCCCTGTGCCTCTGACCTTGACTGGAACACGTCCAGTAAGTGCTATCGCCGGGTGTGTGTCGTTGTTGCCTGCTTCTGAATTCATCAAATATGCTGGGGAACTTGAAACAACACCAAAAACTGCGTCTGACACTGCTTCTTCACATTTCGTTATCTCTTCTATACCGCCCAGCATCACCACATCTCCTGCTTCTACTGGAGTGTCCGTGGCATATCGTTCTGCCAAGTCAGCGTACTGTGCCGATGTCGCTGTTGCGTGTACAACGTTGGCCCTGATGTCCACCAGTGTAGCGGCTGACATTTCAGTTCCTCCCACATCTGATGACTTAAATGCTGTCCAGGCACCGCCTGCGTTTCCGTGGATCGTTGTTCCGTCATCTGCGAAGGTCTCGTCCCAAACCCAGAATAGATCCTGTTCCGTGGCAGTGGATGTGTTACCTCTGTTTACTTTGACTCCTGAGTAGTTGGGCATAGCACTGTTTGATGATATGTTCCTGTTCAGCTCTATGATGTTGTCTTCTATGGTAAGTGTTGTTGTGTTGAATGTTGTCTGTGTACCTTTTACTTCAAGGTTACCTTCGATCACTGCCGCACCTTTGACTGTTATATCTCCCACTAGTGGAAGTTCTAATAATCCTGTGGAACCGTCCAGTGTCATCAATGTTTTTGTCGCACCGCCATCGTTCACTGTGAAAATAATATCTTTGTCCTGTGTTGTGTTTGCAATGGTCAGGTTGTCACTTGACAGACTCATCGTTACGTCTGATCCTGCACCTAAAATTAATCCTGTGTCATTTGCAATGGTGAATGAACTGTTTGTGGAATCGTTAGCATCTGATCTCAGATAGTTGGCCGCCGCCACACCACCTAGTGAGTCTGAGTCTGTTGCCGTTCCTCTGAATTTTGCATTCGATACTGAACTTGATAGCTGTATACCTTGTGCCACTGCTGAGAACCCTGCCGCAATCAGTGCCGCACCATTTGTTTCTGTGCTACTAGGTGTGAATGCTACGTTTGATACCACACCAACCACCGCATCACTGACAACTAGTTTGAAGTATGATTGATTCACTCCTGTGTCGTCTGACCCTACTTCTGGTATTACTTGTGTAACACCCGAACCAGCAACTGTCGTTGGTCCGATCAGTGTCCATGCTGTACCAGTGTAGACATATAACTGTGTGTTTGCCGTGTCAAGCCACATATCTCCCTGCACTGCATTCGTTGGTTGTGCTGTTGAGTTAGTGGTTGACCCTACTGGTTTGAATTTTGCTCCTGTGTAAACATTAAGTTGTTTGTTTGTCTGGTCATACCAAAGCTGTCCTGTGATTTTATTCGAAGGCGCTGATGTGTTGTTGAAATTTTCTAAGAGTTTGACAATGTTCTCATTTAGTTTCTCACCGAAACCCGCATAACCTTTTCCGATCAGTGTAAGATCAGTCGTGGCCGTGTCGATAGTTCCGTCCGCGAGAGTGACCAATAAGGTCCCAAATGTGTTATTAATCTTGTATGCCATAACTTACTAGTTTGATCCGTTGTCTCTGACTTCGGTCAAGAAACTCACATCTCCTACTAACTTGATTAATATAGTCGCAAGTTCTGGTGTAAGCATTTGATCAATCGCTGTTTGCTCTTCCGCTGACCAGATCGACTCGTAATTGTCATTGATGTAATCTGCTACTTCTTCTTTTGTTGCCATTTAAATGTACTCCTTATGCTTATTTATTATGCTTTTCTATCTGCTCATCGTCTGAGATCCAGGTTAAATCCTCTGAATATGCCCCATCCAGGTCACGCAGGAAAGTCTTGACGTTGCTCTCCGTAAGAACCATATCGTGGTATTTTTGATACCTTTTGTGCAGAGCTTGTTCCTTTGTGGCAGTGTACACCAGTTTCATTCCTCTATCTTTTGCCAGCTTCATTATGCCGTCAATACACAATTTTAGTGATTTATGCACATTCCTTGATTCTGCCTCCTTGTCTGTGACTATCCATTCCATGAAGGAGAACTGTGTTCCTTCTCCAAAATAAATCCCCCCAGCACAAATGGGCTTTCCGTCCACTTCCACTATTATTCCTGCAGGTGGTAAACATTCCTTGGGCACCGTGCCGAACTCCCACTGCGTCCACCACTTGACCAGTGTGTCATAGTCCTTGTCTCTGTCCCAGTTCCTAACTAACATTTTTTTGCATCACTATCTTGTTGACGTTGAATGTTGACTCGAAACAGTAACGCACCGCTTCTGCGACTTCTACCGCTTTCAATTTTGGTAGGTCTTCCCATAATCCTTTTGTCATGTCTGTGTCCACCACATCCGGACAGACATCATAGACCGATAAGGGCTTGTTTAATAATTCTTGTTGTAGCTCTTCTATGTAACCTATTAGATTTTTCTTGTTCTTACAGTAGTCTATGTATTCAGGATTTTGTAAATCCTCATCTTCCCCAATCGGAGTACCTGATGTGCTTGTGATTACTGCAACCTTTTTATTCTCAAAAAGGTATTTGCCGTATATTCTTTTCAACAAGGTCATTTGCCCTCCGCCAACATATGCATTGATCACTACCAGCGGACAGTCGTCCAACTGTTCCATTATCTCTACCTGACTACATTGTAAATCGTAACCATTGCTACTGCTTAATCCAATAACTTCGTATTTTTTTTTTTGATAAAGATCTGCTATGGCCTTGCCTATACCTCTGGTGTGCCCTATGATCGCAATTTTATTTTTTTTGTTTCCTTGATTCATATACATCTGCTAGATTCTCTAAACCCTCAAACTCATCATTGTAGTGTTGGTAATAAGCTTCAAACTTCTCTTTAGTGTATAGTGATTCTTTGTAAAAGTCAATTAATAATGTGGTTCTTTCGCCTGGATTGTTGTTGTATCCGTTGTGCAGTTGTAGGTCTGGTTGGAAGACGAATGCATCTCCGGATTTCCAAATGTGCAGTGCTTTTTTCTTGGTCTCTATGTCCATGTAGTACATTCCACTGTCCGTTCCGCCACCAGCATCTATGCACAGCTGATATCTCCAACCACCTTCACTGTCCTTGTGATTTCCAATTTTCGTGTTTGGTCCTACTGTCATGAAAGCAACATTGGTCTTGTATGGGAATTTCCTGAGGATACTGTACAGCATGGGATAGTCGTTAAATTCTTGGCCTTCATATGTGCCTGAGCTTATGCCCAGTGCTTTCCATTCACCCTGCACGTAATCTCCTTCACGCTCTGTGTCACCTGGATAGAACTTGTCCTTGTCTGTGTAATCTTTTGGGTCTCCCCTGACGCTGTTGGAAAAGTCCTCTGGATTTAGGAATATTTTATCAGGTTGTGATTTGAATTCGTGTGCTATTTCCTCGAAATGCTTTTCTAACTGTAGGAAACATTCACCCTGTTGTCCGTAGTAAAAACTCTTATCTATCATTGTTCAGTATTGTAACATCATCGACTCGTGTCTGTCTATCATGATCTTGCCAAATACCAAAAAATTTCTCACCAATAGACAGTAACTTTTGTTTCTCGTCTACCTCAAAGTAGTCAGTAAACTCGATACCGTTGATGATGATTCTTCTAAGTTCAGAACCAAATACGTAAACTATGTGTTCGTCGTCACCTAGTGATTTACCATGCTTACTGTCTGATACCCTTGTCCATGTGCCATCTTCTTTGACCATGTGTGTTCCTGAAACTTTGATTCCCTTGTACTCAAACAGATCATCGATCAAGAACTTACCTGTTGCGAACACAAATCCACCAACTGCAACTTCGTCTCTGATGTCTACCTGTTCTACTGCTTTGAAAGAACCATCTGCCATCGTGATCATTGTTCCTGCTATGAAACAACCACCCCCAGGAGAAGGTCCTGATCCTCCTGATCCTGAAGTAGTGTTACCGGAAGAATTACCAAATCCGGCCGCTGTTTCAACAATGTTGATTCCTGAGTTGAATAGTGCTTTCCATGTTCCTGCTACTTTAACATAAGAGGCCGTTATCACCTTCCATGTTCCTGATACTTTAACGTAAGCGGCATTTATCTTCTTCCATGTTCCTGCTACTTTAATGTTTCCCTGTACTCCTACAGTGAATACAATAACTGCTTTTCCATCTGCTCCTGAGCCCGATCCAGTTCCTCCCACTGCAACTCCTGACGTGTAATTAGCTTCCCCTGTTCCGCCTGGTGTAACACCTGAACCATCTGAACTCGATCCTCCTGATGGTACTAGGTTCGATCCTGCTCTACCGCCGGTACCTCCACTATCATTAGATCCACCGTTTCCACCTGTACCGCCATCGACTCCTCCGCCTCCAGCTCCTCCACCACCACCGTCTCCGGAGTGACCTGCACCGTTTTCTCCCAGTGTACCTGGTGATCTAGCTGTTGCTGTATTTGTGGCGACTCCTGCACTTCCGTTGGAACTGTTACCCGCTCCACCGCCGCCTCCACCGCCGCCTGCTATCGCGACTGCTGTGCCATCTATGAATAATGTCGTGGCTCCACCACCACCTCCTCCTGATCCCGAAGATCCATTTGGACCTGAAGATCCACCCTGTCCACCTGAAAAATCTGTTTTACTTTTTCCGTTTGTTCCACCTGTCGCATTTGCCCCCTGATATCCACCTGCTCCGCCGCCACCAACTGCTACCTCAAGGGTGTCGTTGATATTGGATGTTACTGAATAACTTGTTTTTTTGACATGATGCCCAGCCGCTCCTGTGCCACCGCCACCACCTGCGTCTGAACCACCGCCACCACCTGCTCCACCCCAAAGATAGATGTCTATCGATGTTGTTCCAGGTGGTATGGTTGTTTGATTTATTGTTCCTGTGTGGTTGAACGTCTTGACTACTGCTACCATGGGATTAAGCCTCCCTTACAAAATAGAAGTCTCCGTCGACGCCATCTGAATCCGAAGGATCCGTGGTTGCTACTTGCTTAAATCTGTTGACAAAAGTTACTACTTGTCCTGTAGTCGGTACGCTCACGCTTGAAGTAGATGTTATTGCTGATCCTACTGCCGCCAAATTGACATTTGTCACTGTCACCAGTCCTGCCGCTGTTGTTTTTAAAACTGCTTCTTTGGTTGCGTTACCGTCTACTACCGCATCTGCTAATCTTATGACCTGTGAATATGATTGTCCGTGTCCTGCACTCCAGAAATTTTCAGACACGTCATAGAACAATCTAGCGTCGTCTGTGTCGCCAGTCTCGACTATAAGTCCTGCGTCTGCTTCTGAACCACCTGCGTTCACTTTAAGGAAAGTGTCGGAGTGTTCTACTATGTTGGATGATGTGTAGTTGTACGCACCACTCACGTTTAAATTTCCTACTATTGTAAGATCACCGGTGATGTCTACGCCGCCAGTTGCACCTGTCAATTGTAAAGGTGTTTTTGTTGTACCATCATCGTTTACTGTGAATTTTAAATCCTTGTCTTCTGAAGTCTGTGCTATCGTGACGTCGTTACTTGCAACTGTCACTGTCAATTCCTGTGATCCACCAACTATCAATCCTGCATTTGCATCTATTGTTATTGCACCTGTTGTGGTATCTGCCACATCTGATCTCAAGAAGTTTCCACCTGCAATTACTGTGCTCGAATTATTTGATGTTCCTGATACGAGGATCTGTGAAGCTTGTGTGCTTGTTCCATCGAACACTGCTCCCAGTGTTGAGTTAAGTGTGAATCCTGCCTTGACTGCCGCGAAACCTGTCTGTGTCACACTTGGTGTGAAATCTTCTTTTGAAAGTATCGCTACTCTTGTGTTTCCTGCGTACATAGAAGATACAACCTTGTTCCCGCCTGCACTAGCTAGTGTCTCTATCTTCCAACCTGACAGTGTCTGTCCTGCTGTGTAGACCGGTCCTACTAGTTGGAATGCTGATCCTGTATGGACGTAAAGTTGATCGTTGTCTGAATCATGCCAAAGGTCACCGGCCGATGGTGTGGTCGGTGCTGAATTTTGTGATTTTGCACCTGCCGATGGTTTGAAACTTGTTCCATCATAAACTTTCAATTGTGCTGTTGACGTGTCAAACCATAACTCACCTTTCAAAGGTGCTGATGGGGCCGACGTTGATGCTGAATTCTCTAGCAGTTTAACAAGGTTCTCATTTAGACCCTCACCAAACCCTGAAAAGCTCTTTCCGAAAAGCTGTACTGAAGTTGTGTTATCTACTGTACCATCCGTAATGGTAGTGATTGCTGTCCCGTCTGTTCTGTTAATTGTGTATGCCATTTGCTTGTATTTATTGTCTTCCGGCCACAATATTAATTGTGCCTATTTCGATTGAATTGTATTCTTCCAGTGCTTTTCCTATCACTGTTCCCATGGAAGGATTTGTTCCTTTCCTAGCCACACCTGGGTGTTGTGAATGTGTAACCAACATATCGCCTTTGCTAATTTGTCCTACTACTTTACATGGTACTTTACCTTGCAACGCAACTGCTTGTCCTGTTGCTTCGCTATTCATTAAGTATGCTGGATTTTCTGAGATAACTCCTGCTACCCTTGGATCTGCACCCATTGTAGACATTGTAATTTCTTTATCACCGCCAAATATAACAACTGTGCCCACTTCGTACTCCAAATCAGATTCGTATATCTCAGCCAAGTCAGCGTATTGTGCCGATGTTGCTTTGGCATGTACTGTGTTGTAACCAAGAGAGCTACTTCCTATGTCATATGTGTCACCATTGTCTGGTAGTATTGCTTTTGTTATTAGTGTTCCCGATAGTGTTGTTGCACCCAGACTGCTGGCACCTGACCCTGTAATGTTTCCTGTCACGTTTCCTGTGACTGCACCGGTCAGTGGTCCTACGAATGCTGTCGCTGTCGTTGTTCCTGCCACTTGTAATGTCGAGCTCGGTGTGGTTGTTCCGATACCCACTCTTGATGCGGATCCGTCCAACGTCATTAACGTGGTTGTTACACCTCCGTCGTTCATTTTGAATGTTATGTCTGTGTCTACTATCACATTTGAAACAATTACCCCTGTGGAGTCCACTGTTATTGATAGGTCACTGTCCGCACCTACAGTCATACCAGAGTCTGTAATTATTCCTAGCGTTCCGGCAGTTGTGTCGTTTGAATCTGATCTCAGATAGTTGGCCGCCGCAACTCCGCCCAGTGCGTCTGAGTCCGTGGCCGTTCCTGCAAATTTTGTACCTGATATCGCCGTGGTCAGTGTTATACCTTTCTTGATCGTTGCAAATCCTGAAAGAGTGGCCTTTGGGGTGAACTCGTCTTCTGATATTATTGCGATAAGGTTACCGTCATTGAACCACTTGGTTATGTTCTGTGATGCATCCGATGAATCAATTATTACATCGTACGTGAATCCGTTTGTGGTACCCGTAGAACTTGGTGGTCCTACTAGTATCGAAGTTGCTCCGTTGTAGTAGTACATCTGCCCTGTGTCTGAGTCTATCCATATATCTCCCTGTGCAGGGGCCGTGGGTTCCGATGATTGGTACGGGACGTTTCCGCCCGACGGTACGAATACTGTTCCTGAATATACCTTTAGCCTGCTCGTTGCACTGTCATACCAAAGTTGTCCCTGTACGGGTTTAGTAGGTGCTGTCGTGTTTGCGAAGTTCTCCATCAGGTGTAGGAAGTTCTCTGCGATCACCTCTCCGTAACCTGCATACCCTTTACCTATGAACGAAAGATCAGTCTGGGTGTTTACAACACCATCCTGCACCGTGTACTGGTTTGGTGATGCTGAGCTGTTTGACTTGTTTACAGTGTACGACATCTATTAGTATCCTGTGTTACCACCTGAAGTCGTTCCACTCACTGTGTTTGAAGTTGACAGTGCAGTCGAGCTTGTTTCGGTGAATGTTGTTAAACTCTGAATCCTTAAAGTGTAATCAATTTGTATCAACCTGTTTAGAGATTTCTGTACTGGATGGAATACAACGTGTGTCAACAGTTTGTTCGTTGATCCGTTCTCTGTCCCTTCCCATGATTTCAGTCCTAATTCATCAAACACATAATCGCCATTGAAATCTGTTGTGTTGTCAAACGCGGCCTGTCCTGTGGGCTCACCATAATCCAATGTGCAAGTCACAACAATGTCGGTGTACTTGTTACCTGCCGTGTGTCTCACTTCCATCTTGTTCCTCGTGGTGTCCTTGTTCGTACCAGAATTATCATCTACTACTTTATAATATGTTTGGTTGTACAAAGTTGCATTTGTACCTGTTGAGTTTGGTGTAAGATATGTGATTATACCTGTGGGATCAACACTTGTTCCGCCATTACCTAATGCCATCTCATGCACAAAGCCTGTTGTCTTGTTTGCCAGCGAATTGGCCAATGCCTGAGACATGTTCTCGTAGTGTATTGCGTTTCTTTTATCAACGATCACTTCACCCGTTTCTGGATCAAAGATCTTGATGTGTCCTGTCATCATAACACCTGTGTTATCCTGGGGTTTTTTGTTCTCTTCTTTATGCTCGTTTTGTTTATTGTTCTCTGTCATCTAGTGTATTTATTCAAGTGCATTTGTTGGTTATTTTATAGTTTCATCAAGATGTTTTTGACCCATAACCTCTCCTTGCCAATCTGCACCTACATGTGTTGGTTTTACGCCATTTAGCCAATGTTGAATTGAAATAAAAGCACCACCATTTTTAGATGCAACTCCTCCATGCCAATCATTAGGTTTTACTCTTATAGTTTGATATTGATGTTTTGGTATTCCTTGATGTTGTTCTAAAGCCATTTCATCATTTATTACAGTTTGATCAGAATGATTAAAATTCATTCCATATAAAAATAGTTCATAACTGTCTACGTTAGGGTGTTTATGTCTTGGGATAAAACAGTTAGGTACGCAAATAAATAATTGTATTTGAAATTGACCTTTTCTATATATGACCAGTCCAGTTATATCCTCAACAAACATCAAAGGTTCGTTAAAAGGTACTTGAATTTTATTATTAATTAAACCCTTGATGTAATAATCTTTAAACTCTGTTAACACATCTTTATTTTGGTTTTCCGTTTCCTGTGTCATCTAGTGTACTTATTCAGGTGAGTTTGTTGGCTCGTCGGCTATGAATTTAGCCTGTTGAGTGGTCGAAGCTTGTAAGCCCTTACCGTCACTAGGATTACTGCCTAATGTTGTATACCAAACCTGTCCTTTCTTGTGTAAGATTTTAACCTGTGTGCTGTCAGCTGGAACAGTGCTTAGAGTCACTGTCGTAGTAGATCCGTCCACAGAATAGTTAATAGTTGATCCGTCCTCGCTAGTGAGCAACAATCGTTGGCCACCAATGAATATGTCTAACTCACTAGCGGAAGCCGGTATCTGTGATAGTGCAAACGCAACAGTACTGCCATCACCTGTGAAGGTATTGGTGTACACTGTGTCCGCATAAGGGATGGTTTGAGTTCCTGACGCATCTACCACTTCTGCGCCTGAACCATGCTCCTTAATTCCTGTACCAAGCGTACCTCTTTTCAACTGTCCTAAAATATTTCCAGTTTTAGTGAAGTACTCTATTCTCTCCTTGTCTATGAAGATCACACCCGGCATGTTGTTTGATGCAACAGGTGTTGGTAAAATTGTTCCGTCGTTGACCGTGATCGTCTGCGATCCCTCTACTATGTCGTTTATTACCTGTGTCGTTGACGTTTTGCTGATACGCTTGTAGAAAGTCCTATTAAGCATATCTTTGAATATCCTAAATCCTGTGCCACCAATCGCTGTATCAAGTGCGAAGTACATCACATCTAGTCTGTCTGACGATGTTATTGTCTTGTTCACTACTGTGATCACGTTGCCGCTCAGTGTGTAGTCATAACCTTGTGTCAGTTGTACTCCATTCAACCAGACATAAGTGTACGTGGCGTTCAGTGGAGTAAATCTCAAATGGAACGTGTTGCTTGATTGTCCTTCTAGCACTTCTCTTCTTAGTTTCATTCCAAGTGCGTTGTTGAATGTTGTCACTGATATCACATCGTTAGTGGACAGTGGCTGGCCATTTGATGCCAACTGTGTTTGGTTTAATATTATGTCTGACCCTACGTTGTAGTAATGGTAATCCGCCAATGTTGTTATAGCAACTACATCCGTGCTTGCCGGGGCGGTGATAAAATTCACCCTGTCCGGTGATCCTGCCGAGTCCGTGGTCGTCGTAGTTGTGTCAGTCGTTGTTGACGATACATCTGTCGTGTGTACTCCATTTCCTAGATCTACTGTGTAGTGGGTGTTCAGTATCTGCTCTACTCCGTTCACGTGTATCTGTATCTGCGAAGTACTCGTGATGACCTTGACTGGATCTATCGTTGAATCTTCTCCCAGAGGTAGATCCTCTTCTATGTCCGTTGTGGTTGCAGTTGTGTCCGCTGAATTTGTTGTTGTGTCTGCCGTTACTTGTAGGCTTCCTAGGCCTGACAATGGATTAAAATCAAATCCAACAGTCGTTCCGTCTCCCATGTAGTAACTAACATCTGGTCCTCTCAGTACTTTTCCGTTTGCCTCGACGATTGTCAAACCTGATAGTGGACCTATCGATCCAGGTGGATAAGTTAGAGTGTATCTGTCTGTGCTACCATCATATGTGATCGCTTGGTTCCTGATGCTCGCAAAACTTCTTGTCGAGCTGGATGACTTGTTGAAGCCAGCTATCTGAATGAATGAATTTGCTGTCGGTGCCGTGTTGAATGTCACCGTGATCGTGTTCGCAGTTGTCGTGGTCGAGAAAGCTGTTGTAGGTACACCATCTACTGTTATGTACATGTCAGACACAGTTGAATCTAAATTAAATTCACCCCTCGTCGATGTAGTGAACGTGACTGTGCTTCCGTCTCCTGTGTATTGGTCTAGCACCCTGTAATTCTCTCCGCTTATTGCAAAAACTTTTGTTGACACGACTGAATACTCTGCAGGTGCAGTACCAAATGTGATTGTTTTATTAGCGACATCAATTGTGTAGTCTGTTGTTAATTTTTTAACCACACCGTTCACTGAAACTGTTACTGATCCCAGTGTTCCTGGATAATCACCGATGCTGAATGTTGTCGTGGAACCTTCAACTCTGTGATTCTTCTCAGATATAAATGGTACTCCCGATTCTGGAGATGTGTAAACTTTTATGTCCAGTGTGTCAAAAAGCTGTCCTGGGACTGTCTCTTCCGGTGCGTAGCTGGTGTCTGGTGATATGAAATCATCACCTTCCATTATGATGTCACTTGGTGCGTGTCCTAGTGCTGACCTGAATAATCCGCCCTGTACTATGGAGTCGAGTGTCCTGTCATCTGTTGGGGTCAACACACCGTCGTCATCGAACGGTATGAACTCCACTAGTACACCTGCGTCTGGTATAGCAGTTAAAGTAAATGCTGTTGTTGTCCCATCACCTCTGAATATGTCGTTTAATTTTTGCCTCGAGCTGTCACCAGCAGTTATATAGACCTGATACACATCACTAGTGGCCGGTGCTGGAGTGATAGTAAATGTTGCTGTCAGTCCATCGGCACTAAAGGCTTTTATCCTAGATTCACCATACGTGTCCCAAGGGAAATTATACCAACCTTCCTTGTCCCATCCTTGTCCCTGTGAGTATAATAAACCTGTGACCATTGTTCCACCGTAGTCAACTCCTGACATCACTTGTGAAAGTTCATTGCCTGCCATTCCCGATCCTGGTGTGTAGAAACCTTTGGTCCTGTCCGCGGCCGTTAATCCTGTTTCATCACCGTACACTTTGTACACATTGCCGATGTTGTCATCGAACACTGTGGTTGCTGTGAAGGCATTTGTTACCTTGTAAAGTTGGTTTTTATATCTAAGTAGATCATTGTACGCATAGCTAGTCAATGCCGTCCAATCGACCACTCTCGATGTGCTAGAAACCCTATCAAATTTTATTGTTGTGTTTATGTCCCTAACAAGATCGTTGCTAAGGTTCGTGTATGCTATAGCAGTGTCAGACGGTGTTGATCCATCAGATGCACCTCCGGTTAATACTACCATAGGTGTTAAAATGTAGTTTGCACCAGCACTTGTTACAGTTATTTTTGTTACTGTGCCACTAACAACAGTTGCCGTGGCAGTCGCCGCAGTAGTAGCCGGTGTTGTGTACATCTTGTATGCACCGGATATTGTTGACTGTGCATGATTAGAAATTTGACTGTCTGGCATATAGAACGTTCCTGTGTACCCATCAAATGTGTGAGAGTGTGATGTACCAGATCCGCCATTTTGCGAGTCCCAAATGTTAGATTGTTTAAGACTAGTGAACAATGGATAGTAGTAACCGTAACTGCCCGAAGACGCTCCACTCGAACTTGTTGCCAGTATCTGGAAAGGTCCTGTGGAACCTACTGTTCCTCCCACTATCGTGACTGTCGGGGCTGTGGTGTAGCCGGATCCACCTTTGCTGACTGTTATAGATGAAACGTATTTCTTGTGGTAGTCATTCCACATCTGCCAAGGATATTGAGTAAGTTTATCAGTATCGGAATCAACATTCAAAGATCTGATCTTGCCTGTCGTCGCATCATAGAATGTTGGATTGTCGAAGTCGGTGAACAAGCCGTCCTGTGTCTCTGCACCTGTGTGCCCCAATCTGTATTCTCTTAATTTTGTGTGGAAGGGTTTCACTTCATTGATGTAGCTCTCTATCCAACTGTCTGTGCCTGTTGTGTATGTCTTCCTCTGGTCCAGTGGTCTGACAGAGTTCTTGGCGTTGATGAATGATGTCTTAAACATCCAGTCAACATAGATCTGTTCTGAAAGTACCTTGCTCAATCCTATAAAGAACAGTGTGTTGTACTCGATCGCCAGTGCATTTATGAATATATCATCTCGCAGTGCCGTTAAAATATTTCTAGTCTCTATGGAAGGTTCTTGGTCAAAGAAGTTGTCATCAAAGTTGTCATCTCCAGCGAAACCAGATGCATCCTGTGAGTAGTCATAAAGTTTGGTCGATAGCCTGATCGTCCCGTTCTCTGTTCCCACATTTGTATAACCTGTCGTAGTCTTCATGAACAGTTTCCATCCACCTGTGTCTGCACTAGTAACTTTGACATGCTTACCTACTGCAAGTGACAGTGTGTCTAATTCGTATTCGTAGGTTACCTGTTTGTCAATTTTTGTATTTTCGCTATGGAGCATTCCATGTACAGCAGGATCTGTGCCGTACCAGTCTGTGTAACTCCAATACGATGATGTGTTGTAAGTTTGTATCTTTGTTCTAGTGAATTCTGTGCCGTCCCATGTGTATATCGCCCAGTATCCGTTGGCTGTTTCATCTGCTTTGACTAGGTATCTCACTGTTCCTGACAGATCCCTTGTGTCTATGTAAGTTAATTCTGCGTATGTGTCTATTGACTGATCCCATTCAAGACTTTGTACAGTTGGTTCTGGTTCTTTGGCATCAAGGTTGGTTAGGTTTATCTGACCAACCAACTGATTTTTCTTCAACACAGTGTTCGTGTAATCTATTATTTCTTTCAAAGCATTAAATCTGTCCACGTACCAACCCTGTCTCGGTCTCGTGCTGTTTCCGTATCTCTCGTTCACAGGGAGGTCTGGATCTGGCACTAGGTCTCCTGATACGTTCTTGCCTGCTAGTGAATCCCACCAACGTGACTCTATCCGTGCTCCTGGTCTGTAGTCCTTGTCCCCTTCCCTGGCCAACTTCCAAACAGAGTGTGCATCTGCTTCAAAATTATTGGTCCTGATGTCAACGTTTAGTGTTATTTCGTCATTGATAAGGTTGTTGACATTGTTTATAATAAAATTGGATGTGTCAGTCACTGAGTAATACTTGAAATCATACCTTTTAGGATTCGCTATTAGGTTTGCCACGTATGCTGTTGTGTTCTTCCTCATTACCACACTGTTCGATGGTATTGTTGATTTGTTCTTAACCCAATAGTAATAGTAGGTGACAAATGAATCTAGTCTGGAGTTGTATCTCTGTATCACTGTGTACTGCGAATCGTCACCGTTCAGTGCTGTCCCTGTTATCCTTTCTGTCGTGCCCTGCTGTGTAGAGGATCTAGTATTCCATTCACTAGGTAGGAATGTTGATTCCGTCCATTCATATATGTCTATGCTGGATCCCGGGAAGATTCTACCCCAGTTGTTTGTTTTGAATTCTTGGTCTCCTTGTTCGTACCATGTCCACTTGACTGCTGACAGATCCCACCATACCTCCCCTATGTGATTTCCTGCCCAGTGTGTTTTAACGTCGGCGTTTGTTCCAAAATTGTAGGTCGCAGGATCCCAAGTGGTCTTGATATTGATCTCTCTGTCTGCTACTCCTAGTATCCTTCCTTTGATGGGATCATAGAGTTCGTAGTAGTCTCTGATCTGTTTGGTGCCGTTGTTGAATTCGAAAACTTGTCCCAGTTTATCTATGTCGATCAATGCATCTTCCGTCACTATGTTGTCCCATGCGTACTTGCCGTTCACTGTTAGATCATAAATGTTGACCGTTCCGTCATTCGAGATCTTAGAACTTCCGTCACTGGTGTCCGTGTTCCCGTCGTCATTGGGGGATCCTACAAGAACAGTGTTGTCTATCATGCATACACCTCTCCCAAAGTCATCATTCTCTGACACGCTGACTGATACCAGGCTGTCGTCCATCACAAATTTGGTGTTGTACATCGTGGCCGTGTATGCACCACCTGATCCCGTGTTCAGATCAACCACCGTGGTGTCCTGTAGATCAAACGTGGTCCTGCCGGAGTCAAATTTTATCTCCCTAGCATTTGCAAAGTTTTCAGCACCTATCACTAGCCTCGTTCCTGAATCGTTTATGTCCAATCTCGTTCCAAATTTCATGTTGCTCTGTGTGTCTGGAGCACTTAAGGTCTGTTGTAGTGTGTATGTGTTCGTCGAACCATCTGCATTCCACTTGTAGTAGTATATCGCACCAGCGTCTGGTTGTTCTGTGCCGTCCACCCCAGGAGCTCCTATGATCAGTGTTGTTCCGTCCTTGCTCATTGCTATAGATTCTCCAAAAGCCGTGTTCACGGTCGACCCATCCGATGCAACACCTGTCAGTGTTTGTGCCAGTGCGAATGAGTTCTGTGAACTCCCATCGTTGCTCTGCGAAGTCTTGACGAATATTTCCACCTTGCCTGCGTTGCCTGGTGCTAACGAACTGACTGCCAGTATGTCTCCGTTGTCGTTGGCCTCAATCCTGTGTCCGAATCTTTGTCCACTACCGCCATCTGGTGCTTCTATCGTGTAATCCTGTGTCCACGTGGAATATGTTGATCCATCTGCACCGATACCCCAAGTGTACATGTACACCCTACCTAGGTCGCTGTCATGGCCTGGTGCTGAAACAAATAGATATTTCTGTGCCGTGCTTCTCACTGAACTCAATGTTGGTTCTGAAATCTTGTGTGCCCACCCGAAATTTAGATTCTCGTTTGAACTAGAGCCATCTGTTGGCGGTGTGACTGTTTCCAGTAGTCCATACTTGAATGTCGTTGGATCCCAAACATAGATCTTTAGTAATCCCGAGTTCAGTTGCCTAGTACTGCCGTCTAATCCGATCGTGTTAGTGTATGGCGCTCCCGCTACCACAAAGTTCTCATCCGTGCTCATAGACAACGATTCTCCCAATCTACTGGTGTTGTCGTTGTTGTCCGTCATTATGCCTACTGATTGCGACTGTAACAGTGTCCCTGCCTCCGACGAGACCCTGAAAAGGAAATTAATTTCTCCCTGTCCCTTGCCCGGTGCTGAAACAATAACTGCCCTGCCGTCATTCCTTGCCACTATCCTGTGACCGAACTCCTGGTCTACCGTTTCACTGTCTGGTGATAGTACTAGTGCTGTTGTGTATGGATCCTGTTTCTCGTACACACGCCACAGTCCTGAGCTGTCGGCGTCAGCGAATACCTTGTCTCCTTCTTTTGCGATGGCTTCGTCCTTGTCATTGTAGTCGGCATAGTTGAGCAGATCATTCACGTTGTCCATCGAGCCCAATCTCACTGATATGAACTTGTAGATATTGCCGTAACTGTCTGCCGTTGATCCATCTGCTAGTGACGGTATGAATCCTGTGTTGCCTCTGTAATCTATGATCACAGTCCTATGGTCTGGTATGCTGTCCACTCTATACACTCCGTTGAGTGTTACTTCCTCACTGTTCGATATGCCAAAGTAGTCGGCCTGTGTGCTAGTGGAACCTGCTGACAGGCCATGTGAACCCGTGAATGTTATCTCCAACTGCGTGACGTCATTTATTGGTAGCAGTGAAGCTATCTTGTATCCGGCTGATGTCAATCTAAAAACGTCCCAATCCCTGTTGCTCTTGTTGGCCACCCATACCAGATCATTGGACGTTATGGCGTTCATGTCTAGGTTCGCTAGATCGACAATGTTAAATGCCGTGTGCTGTACCTGGTTCAACTGTGGATATCCTGCTGTCTTGAACACCTGTGCGACATCCCTGTCTACTCCTTCTTGTGAATAGTCCAACCTGCTGAATGTTGTTGCGGCCGTGTAATCCACTGGCCTACGATACAGATCCGTTTTCGCTATGTAGTTGGATCTTGAGTATTCCAACGTGCCATTTGATGTGTCAAACAGTTCCATGCTCTGTGGGTCTGCGGTGATCTCAGTGGCCTTCAGCGTAATCTGTATGTTCTCTACGGAATCCGTGTTGCCTAGTGTCCCTGTCTTGATCATCCATTCTGGATACAGGTCCAGTGTTATGTCCTCTCCCTCGTACTTGGCTTTAAGCAGTCTGTCTATGGCGTTCCGTGTTCCCTTCTCCCTGATGTAGCCCTGGTAGAATTTGTACTGTGAGACATCGTTGACGAAAAGATTTTCCAGGTAATCCCTTGACTGGTAACCTATCAGTCTCTGTGCCAACTGTTGCTGTGACTCATCGAAGTTGTTAGACTCCAGTTCGTAGAAATCATTGAACTGTGATATCTTGTAGTCGAAGTTTGGAATAAGTTGTGGTGCAGGTTTCTCTGCTTTTAAAATCCAGCTGGTGCTGTCAAATTTTGTTGCCGAGTTGTGATTGACTCTTGCGACATAAAACTTGCCTTGGAACTCTATCGAGTCGCCTATGTTGTAGTCTGTGTTGGCCGTCCAGTAAATTACCTGTGCCGCATCAAAGACGAATCCTGGTGCATAGTAATCCCCATTCCATCCGGCTGTCTTCCAACCAACTAGTTTGAGTCTCTGCTGTCTGAATCCTGTGAATGGATCATATATGATGTCCGCGAACACTGTGCTGTTGTCAAACAACAGGATGTGTTCCTTCTGTACGGTGTTAAGTGCTATGTTGTACAGGCCGGTGTCCTGTGATTTAATGCCTAGTTCGAATGTCTTGCCTATCCTCTTGGTAGATATATCCCGGATGTCGATCTTCCTGCCTCCTGCATCGAGCAGTGAATAATCTCCTGCAAGGTTCCTTAATCTGCCAACAACTGAATTGTTAGTGTCCAACTCAAATCCATCAGCGGCCGGTGAGACCGTGACGGCCGAACCCGGTGCCCATTCCTGTGTGGTCCAGAATAGGAATTCCCTTACTGCGTTTGCCCAGTTAAGCGTTTCCTTCAATTCGTTTGAATACTTGTTAAATCTGAATCCTTGGTCTTCTAGCCAGTGCCCGTAGCCAAACAAGAAGTCAGTGACATCCTGTATCGTTGTGAACACGTACCCATAGGGTATTGTCTGTGTGTCTTCCTGGTAGTTGTTGTATCGTGATACCGGTGTTGCTCCTGCTACAGAAACCGCTGATTGTGTCGTTGTCTTGACAGGATAATTAAATTTGAAATATGGCTTTGTTGTTGAATAGCCTAAAACCTTGTAGCCTCCTAACAGAGTTGATCCGTCTTGTCCGGTGTCAGTGTTCTTCTCTATCAACACACCAGAGTAAGTGAAACTCTCAACAGGGTTTGACGTCCTGAACAATATCTTGTAGTTCTCATCAGGTATAAATTTAGATCCTGCTGTCGACCCCGGAGATACAGAATCTGTTAACACTTTCAAATTATCCTTGTCTGTGAATCCTCCCAGCTTGTATGCCATCTGCACTGTCAGGTTCTTCATCTTGTTGTAATAGAATGTTGTGGTATCCACATTTCTAGATATCAAGTAATTAACGACAAAGTTCTGATAGCCTGCTGTCTGATATCTTGTGGTTACTCCTGTGCTGTTGTCTGTGATCGTCTCTAGATGGTACTTGGCTGTTGCAAGAGTATTCCTTATTCCTGTTTCTGAATATATTTGATTTCCTGCTGTGTTTGTTGATAACCTGGAAAGATCAAAATAGTTAGAGAAGAATTTAGCCGGTTTTGTAAGTGCTAGTGTCTTCATCACAGTGAAAGGATATGCACTCGATTTACGCCATGCTGTTTCGGCCGGTGCTTGGTCTCCAAATTTCCATGCGGATTGTCTTCCCGGTAGGTCAAGATTGCCTACAAGTCCTGCCGCAAGTGGATCTAGAAGATTACCCGACGCATCCACTGGTAGATAATCCAGTATCTGTGGTTTACTGTGCTGTCCCGTTGCTGTTGCCACTGCATTCCAAAGAACTGTGTTGCCTGACGTGTATGGTGCCGCACCGTAAGTGCTTTCCCAATCTGTTGGCTTCTCCGAATGGCCCAACATCTCCCATGGTCTGATGTGCGGGGCATCTGTGTCGTAAAAATAATGATATATTGCTCTCCAGTGACCTGGCAGTTTCTCGCTTGGTATTATCCTGTTGGTTGAGAGGGCATAATTGTAAGTGAACGGTGATCCTTCAACAAATTGTGTGTTGTTGATGTACTGCACATTGTTTCTGCCTGCCCATGTGTAGAAGTCTGTGCCCATTACATTGTTAAGCTCTGGTAGTGTGTACTCCGTTGACGAGAATGCTGTTGGTGTTACATCATGTATATCCAAAAGTGTGCTGTCGTATGTGACTTTGCAGTTATTATAAATTCTTTTTTCTAGTTCTAAAATTAAATCATCTCTCTCATCACCATACGCCTTGATGAACGATCCGTCGTGTCTCCTGATCATTGTCTGGCTAGTGATGTATGTGTCGTCAATGAACGATTCCGGTTTAAATTTTGGATACATTCCAAGTTTAGTTGGAGATGGTGGCATGTAACTGCCTGTTGTATCTGTGTAATCTTTGATCACCACCTTGTCGCCTTCTGCAAGTGTGACTGATATCTCTACGCTGTCATCTACTGTGCTGAACGTGTAGTCTGTGCCTGATAGTAATTGTGCACCATTCAGATAAACATAAACTGCTCTGTTGCTTGTGGTTGTTATGTTGTGTTGCGAGTCAAGTGCGTATTCTGTCTGTGACTCTCCCTGTACTGTGTAAGATCTGGTTGAAACATTTTCACCCCATCCTATCATATCTTCATAGAAAAATGGGAAAGAAGAGTTCCTGCCCTGTGTTATTGCTGTTATGATATCATCTACCCTGTCAGCGGCAACACCTTCGTATGCTGTCCCTGTTGCGTGTGTAAGGAATGCATGATACCATTTCTCATATTCCTGGCTGGCATACTCAATCGCAGAAATAAAATTAGAATCTTGATCTATCAGCCCAAATATCGCCGGCAACAGAGGACCCTCGTGTTGGTGTATGCTACCGCCTGTTAGTCTGGTGTCTGGTTTGTCCCTTAGATTAGATGTGCCCGGTACTGATCCTGTTATGTCCTGGTTCTTGTCAAATATGTCAACAACATGTTTCATTATCTGTCCATAGGTGTATGTCCCCGACTGTTGGTTTAAACTGTTCGTGGCCAAGCTGTCAGGTATCTCATATATGCCTTTGCCAACAACCTTGTCGGCACTGCTGTGGCCTGCTAACCTGATCCGATCGTCCACCGATAGTGCTTTGTTGAATTTCACATATTTGTTTGTTGTTCCATTAACAACAGTGTAATCCGTTGTCAGCGTCTTCCTGGATCCATTCACGGAAACTGAAAGTTCCAGATCCGTTATTGCAGAAGAATTCTTGTAGAAGTCAATGGGGAACAACTGTTTCTCTGTATCATCTGCCACAAACGTTCGTACCACCCTCTGTCTGCTCTCATTCGTCCTCTTTATCCAGGCGCTCTTGGAGTTGTGTGTGGTACGGCCCGTGGTGTAGTGAAGGTGCCCTATCGCTAGGGTTTCGGTAATAGTTTTAGTTCCATCCTTGTATGTGAATGTTCCCGAAGTATGATCTGATTCAAAAACTATGTCGCCGACATTGTTTATGCTGTTGTATTTTACTTTTATGCCCAGTACCGTGTCTGTTGTTGCTGTGTCTGACGTTGCAAAGGCAAACACCTTGGCTCCTGCAAATGACGAGTTGGGATATGTTGTTACATCATCAAAACTTATATGCTTGTTGTCCCACATGCCGAACAACGGTTGTTGGTTGACCCTTGTCTTCTGCTGTGCTTCAACCCAGGCAGTGGTTGCACTGTTGTAATAGAAAGTCTTGCCCTGGTTCGCTGTTCCGAATTCTACGAATATGCTGTCCTTGTCTGCCGGTACTCCGTCTGCTTCCTCGGTCAGTGAGATGACCTGTGTGCTGTCACCTGCTGTCGCAAAGCTGACTTTGTAAATCTTGTTCTTTACTATAGGATCCGTATCTGCCGCGAATATGACCCTCATTCCTTCTGTAAGTGCAATGCCGTCAACTATATAACCTGTCTGTAGTACCACGTCACTGAAGGCATCTGTTGTCACCGTGTCATACAGTGTGACAGATGTTTTTGCCACCGTTCCGTGATTGTACAAAGCAAGTCCAGAATCAAATTCTATTATGGGTCTCTTGGCCCTGGAATCCTCATTAAGTATTGGTGTATAGCCGTTGATCCTGGCCGTCTCGTCTATGATGGATCTGTGGAACCATCTGTTGTACCTAGACCATGCATTCTGATCCCGTGAATCTCTTTTGAGTGTTATGTAATCTTTTGTGTCTGGCCTGTAGTATGCTTTTGCATAAGGCCTCGAGTCATACCCGACAGAATCATACACTATTGTACTTTCTGTAGCATAGCTGGCTGGTGTTATTAAATCGTCCACATCAGTCAATGTTATGGCATTACCGACACCTTCCACATAGTATTCCTTGTCTTGATAGTTTGTCGCAACCAAACTATTAGTAAATTTAACTTTCATTCCGTTTGATAAATTTAATGTTCTTAAGCTGTAATTTTTTACTCCCACTATATCGTTGGTCGGATTAATTGCCGTTGTTGCCGTTATCGTTCTAATTTGTAATATCCCATACATTGAATCGTGATTGCCACACTGGTAATATAAAGTGTCTGGCGTCGATACAGCATCCACATATGCGGGTACTGTAAATGTCACTGTTCCATAGTCGGCACCGTTGTTGGTCACCCCTGTTGAATATAACGTTGATGTTGACCCATCTTCCGCCACCATGCTCTTGTACGGTTCTGTCATGATCCAGAAAGGATGTCCCGTTGCGTTGACTTTAAATTTGTATGTGTTTCCCCTGTAAAGTTTTACTATAGGATTATTTTCTCCCGGCCTATGACCAAAATTATATGCACCCTTGGCAAGATTGACCACGTCATATTCTGCCACTGCTGATGGACCTGCCGAATCTATTTCAATAGATGTTGGACCTTCTGGTATCCAAAAGTATTCCCTGTAATTGACTAACTTGTCGTAGTCTATCGCTGGATTCCAAGAGTAAACAGTTTCCTTGTTGATCCTGTCATGGTTGTCCACATTTCCTCCAAAGTACTTGATCTGGTTTATGTAGTCATCATAGGTTCCTGTGAATTTAATTTGGTCTTCTGGATTCACAGAAGTGGTATCTCTGTCTGTGTATGTGACAGCGGGTTCCAACTGGTATGACATCCTATCTCTGCTGGTAGCTGTAAGGTATCGATCAGTTGGTTGTCTAGTGTAGGCATCCTGCCTACCGATGTAACCGTCTAGTCTCTCCAGTGAACCTTTCTGCACCAGGGGATCCAGTGTGCTTGACAAGAATCTCTGGTTTGTGTCTGTCCTGTAGAATGCTGGTAAATGCTGTACAGTTCTCCTGTACTCGTTGTTGCCCTGTTTGACAACTTCGTTATTGGTTAATGAGTTTGTTGTATTGTCAGCCATTAGTATCCTGATCCACTACTGCCGGTACTTGATCCCGAACCTGTTGTAGTAGAGCCTGACACTGATGATCCTGTTGTCGTATTTGTCGTGGCAGTCGATGTCGCTGTAACCACAGTGCCGGATGCCGATAACTGATTGGCTCCCAATGCACTTATGATCGTAACATCATCAACGGTGGCCCCACTGATAAAAATCTCGTCTGATGCTGAATTGATCTGGAATAGAGACCCAAATCCTTGTCCTGACTGGTTTGGCACAATCACCGCTGTCAGTAGATCTGGAGCAAGTTGATTGTGTACGTAAGCGGCTAGTTCTGTAAAATAAAAAGTATCACCGAAATCCCAGTTGTCCAATGCGAAGAATTCATTTACAGCGGCAATCACCCTTGTCTTGATCACTGCGTCTGTAACATTGGTTTTTGTATTCTTTACTACTTTGAAAGTTGCCTGCAGTTGTTCGTCTGCGTTCGTACCAAATAAAATTTTGTATTTCACAGGGTGATATATGATCTGATCTGAAAGTGATTTAAGGGGATTTAGAATCCCTGAATAAGTTATCCTCAGTTGGTCTGACGTGGAAGTCAGTGGTTTTACCCCGCCGTCCTGTGACCATATCCTGAATAAGTTATCGTATGTCCTCTCCAACAGATATATGTCAACTATGTTTGACACGCTGGGATCGATCCTGGTCTCCTGTCCTGCGTTGTGTTTGTATTGGAAACTGATAGAACTCCTACCTCTCCTCGCTATGTAATCTGTGCTTGTCGTCAGTGTGTTTGTGGTTGAGCTGTAAGATTTTATCACATCCTCATCAGCATCATAGAAATAGAACAACTGTCCATCGGTGTATGTTGATGAATTTAAAATGATTGATGATTCTTTCTCTACTACTACAAAGTTTGTTGCGGCGTACGGTCTGTATCTCTCCACAGTATCATAAGATAGGTACTTCTCAGAGAAGACGAATTTTGTAGTTTCTAATAATGTTGGTTCTACCACTATATCAAAAAGTTCTGGATTGTCTACCACCCCGTCATCGTCATCATCATAGAAGCCGACCTTGACTTTCCTGTTGTCCTGGAATCCGTCTGCCTCGGTCACAGTGTCCACTACCTGCCACGTGATAGGATATCCTATGCTGTTGCCTGTTGAAACGATAGAGTTTGTCTTTAGTATTTTCACAGTGTCCTTGACACTTTTCCCTGTCTTGTAGTCGTAAATTTTTTCCTCGACATCATAATGGAATTTATTCTGTGATTCCGATTCAAATATGTAATCCATTTCCCTGTACTGTACCGTGTACGTGTTCCCGTCATTGGTGAATTTGAACCACCAGCTGGCGTCCAGGTTCGTCCCTGCTGTGCTACCGGCATTGTTGAGAGTGAACACTGAACTTGTGTTCAGGTTAGTGCTTGTGATCACTGTCCACAGTTCTGTGTCTATGTCGTATCTCAGACCGAATTCCTCGTATGCTTCTATCCTGTCGATTATGTTCGCTTCCAGTGTTGTCGAGAATGCTGTTGTGAATGCAGGTATCACCGCACTAAGAACTGCTCCGTCTGGTACTATGTTGTTGAGCGTTATCGGTCCTACACCTGACTCTAGATTTCCTACTCCGCTATTAGCACCATCTCCTGCTACTGCTCCAATCTTTACCCATAGCCTGTCCTCAGCATTTCCTGTTGTCGACGTGACCAATTTCCCGTTAAGGAATTTCCTTGTGTCCGGTGATGTGAATTTTATCAGTGCACCTATTTTAGCATATTTCAGATTCGAGGTTGCGAAGTCGCCTATGCTCAGTGCTCCTCCCGATGTGAAATAACCTGTGTTGGTGTTTGTTGACGTTGTTGTCGAACTCCACGTGGCAGTCAGTGTGCTTAGATCCTGTGTGCTGTATTTCAAGTAGTAGAACTGTCTAGCAGATGCTTCTTTTAATTTTGATTCAACAGATGTGTCTATAGTCGACTGTATGTTGCTCCTGTTGTTGAAGCTGAAGGCGAACTGCTGTATGCTCTCTTCTCTGTACAGAATTCCGTCCTCTGCGAACACACTTACGTTTGAATACGCTCCTGTTGGATCTAGTATTTCTTTTGCCCTCGATATACCAGATGCTGTTCTGTTTACCGATCTAACCTTAACTATTTCCTGCGATGCCGACAAAGGTACAACCTGGTAGTCTTCCGCAGTTATCATCCTGTTCTGAGAGTAGTACGCCTGTGGTGCCTTCTCCTTGATCGAAGCGTTTGATTCTGTTGCCGCGGAGTTGTAGACGCTGGCCTTGAGACTTATTGTTATACTCAGTGACTGCTGTGCACCGTTGGCATCAGTGTATGGCACCGTCAAAGACACTCCCTGCATGTCTGCTGGCTGTATCGCATACTTGGCATTGTCACTGGTCCTGTGGTATGTCCTGAACGATCCCAATGGTAGGTTTGAGAAATTACCATCACCAAACACAAGGTCAACGGCATCATTCGCTTTCGTCACAACATTGTAGGTGTTCCTTTCCTCTTTTGCAAGTGAATTGTATATTGCGTTGTTGCCTGCCAGTGAAGGTACCGCGGTCCATTGTTCCGATAGCTGTCCAAACTGGTCCAACTTATACAACCAAACATCTGTGTCGTTGATGTTTGAAATGTTTAAGCTCTTGATGTAATTTGTTATAGCCGTGTCCACAGAAAAATTTTGCTGTTGCATCGTACCTTGTTTGAAGAGGAAGAAGAATCCTGTGTTGTTCGAGCTGTCTCCCGAACCATCTGATCTGTACAGGTAGGTCAGTCCTGTTCCTGGTATCGGTGGTGCCTCGTATATTGATTCCGAATCGTTTATCGTGCTTGGCACTATCTCGAATTGTCTGCCGGTTCCGCCTATCGCCTTGTTGAAGCTGAATATCGGTAGGTCCAACTGGTTGGAGCTCAGCGTATAAACTTCTGTGTCGATGCCACCTACTGATTTTGCTTCCCTGGGTTTGCCAAATAGCTGTCCCGTCTGGTTGGCCGCATTTAATATTGTCGTGAACTGTTCTCTGTAATTTGAGTTTGCTGAATCATTCCATATAATTGTGCTGTTTGCGAGATTGGTTCCCGACGAATCGGTAACGTCCTGCGTCGTGGAAACTGAATCTACTTTTAGGAGGCCTGTCGCTGATTTGTTCCTATTGGCGTTGTAGTTTATCAGCCTCGCTAATCTCAACACCGAATTCCTTCTCTCTGCTGTTTCTAGGAAATTTTCTCTTGCATTTAGATCCACCCTGAATGAAAGTGCTTGAGCCACATAAGCAATCAAGTCAATCAGTGCTACATATTCAGAACTCTCCACGAAATCGTTGAAATCATCTGGGTAGTTCTCACGAAGATACGCCACCATGGTCCTTCTGAGTGTCTCGAAGTCGTAGCTCTTGAAATCTGCCTGCTGGAATGATTGGTAGATCTTCCTCCAATCTTCGGCAACTAGTAATCGGTTCTGTCTGTCTGTTGTGGCCATAATTTTATCAGCTTGTTAACAACGATATTTATGTGTTAGGAAATGTGCGTACTTTAAGATAGGCGCAACAGTGAGTTCTCATCAAAATTGAACCTCAGTTTCTCTGTGATATCCAAGGGAACATATGTAATAGTTGCCTGTATGGCTATGCCCTTGTCCGCTTCGGATACCAGTATCTCCTCTGTGGCGATACGTGGATCTGCGTTGAGATTTGCCGTGACATCGTCAATAATAGCCTCCTTTAGTGCTTCAGTGAATGGTTCGAACAGTGCGTCATATATTATGGTGCCGAACTCTGGGTTCTCCACCCTCTCGCCCTTTCTTATACTCAGTCTGTTTATGAGATCCTGTTTGGCACATTCAAAGTCGTACAGTTTGAAGTTCTGTTTGTCCGCCCTGGAACTGAAACCTTTGAAGGTCACATTCTTGTTACTCAGATTTGATCCGCTACCGCTACCGTATGCCATTAGTTCAATCTCCTAAATTCAACATCCACCTTGCTGTAATCCACCATGTAGAATCCTGTGTCTGTCATTTGTCTAGCCCATGGAACTTCCTGGGCCATCACGCCCTCGTATGTTCCTGCTGACTGTTTGTATTTAAACGAATATATGTTGATGCCTGTGGGTGACTTGCCAACTAATCGTATGTCTTCCTTGAGTCTGACATCGCTGAATCTTGTTGTGAAGAATGTGCCCACGGCCGTAACCGCTGAAGAAATAGTGCCACTGCCAAGTTTTATGCCACCAATCGACGTCACCAAGCTGGTGAATCCCGATGGTTGGAAGCTGGGACCGAAGCCGCTTGATTTGAAGAAACTTGCCGACGAGCCGGCTAAGGATTTTTTTAAGAAACCTGTTGCCGTGGACTTCAAGGTAGAAATACCAATCTGTGTAGCAACGTTTGTGATGTTGCCTGCCATCACATTCTTGTACACGTTCGTTACCGTGCTCACGTTACCTGCTATCGATCCAAAGTTTCCTAAATTTAGGTTTCCCGTTATGCCCTGTACATTTTTCAGCACGTCGTTTAGAGATGTGCCATATACATTTCCACTTGTCCCAAATTCATCTAAAACGTTTCCACCACCACCACCACCACCGCCCAGTGAGAACAATTT
>Ga0209192_10000738_pt1 | contig 29868 bp, 30 predicted proteins | sample ArcticOcean_MG_C_11_FD_187433 | JGI IMG/M metagenome (GOLD analysis project Ga0209192, IMG submission 187433) | Marine microbial communities from western Arctic Ocean - ArcticOcean_MG_CB2_154 (SPAdes) (version 2) | ecosystem: Environmental > Aquatic > Marine > Oceanic | place: Arctic Ocean... | reverse complement strand
TTCTTTAGTAATTACAGGTCGCTTCATTATGGTTGGCTTGCTTAATATAATGGTGATAGCAGCATCTGAGGTTAACATCTCATTTTTATTTTTATCACTTAATTGTTTCCAGGTAATACCAGATTTATTAACAAGGTTTTCCCATGTGTAATTATCTTTCATGCTATCAATCCAGCCGTCTATGAGATTTTTATTTAGCACACCTTTTTTGACATCAAAGAATTCATATTCGCAACTATGGTCGGATAACCAATCAAGTGATTTCTTCACTGTATTACAATTTTTAATTCCATATACTTGGAGCAAGTTATATCCCTCTTAGTAGTTCATTAATCCCAACCTTACTTAGAGTTTTTTCATCAACTTTTTTTACAATAACTGCACAATATAAACTGTATTCTCCATTTTTCGAGGGAAGGTTTCCAGAGACAACGACGGATCCTTTAGGCACTCTCCCATAAGTTACCTCACCCGTTTCCCTATCAAAAATCTTTGTTGATTGCCCAATATAAACACCCATTGAGATGACTACATTGTCTTCAACAACAACCCCTTCTACTACTTCTGATCTAGCTCCTATAAAACAGTTATCTCCAATTATTGTGGGGCCTGCTTGAATTGGTTCGAGAACGCCACCAATACCAACTCCACCAGATAAGTGAACATTTTTACCAATCTGGGCACACGACCCAACAGTTGCCCATGTGTCAACCATTGTCCCCTCACCAACATAGGCACCTATATTTACATAAGACGGCATAAGAACAACATTTTTTCCTATAAAACTTCCTTTTCTTGCATGTGCATTTGGAACCACTCGGTAACCACCATTTTTAAAATCTTCTTCAGAAAAATTGTTAAATTTTGACTCAACTTTGTCGAAAAAATTTGTATAGCCACTTGGCATGACGAAATTATCTTGGACTCTGAATGAAAGAAGGACAGCTTTTTTTAGCCACTGATGGGTTTCCCAGTCCTGAGAATCATCAATTCTTGATGCTACTCTTAATTTCCCATTATTTAATCCATCGAGCACTTCTTCGATAGCATCTTTGACTTTCTTATCCACATTATTGGGGGTTATTTCTACACGATTTTCAAAAGCCTCTTCAATTATTTTTTGTAATGATGTCATATGTATTATATTTTTCAGTTAGTTTAAAAGAGGGTAATTTTACATTAATTTAGACTTGTTTAGGTCTGGTTTAATTAGTTAAGCTTATTATCTAAGTAAAGCTGATTTAATTTCTTGGCATGCGCTGTAAGGTCTTCGATTCTATTTTCGTTAGATGGATGAGTGCTCATAAATTCAGGAATTTTAGCATTTGAAAGATGACCCATTTTTCGCCAAAGACTCACAGCCGCCATTGGATTAAAGCCAGCCCTAGCTGCTAGTTCAATCCCCATTTTATCAGCCTCTCTTTCATGTTCGCGACTATTAGGTAGCGCAAAGAATAAAGTTGCACCTAAGGCAACTGCTTGAATAGCAACATTTGCCGTTGTTCTGTTATCAGCTTTATTAGCTATATATGCAGCAAAACCAAAAATTCCAACTTGCTGAACTAATGCAGTCGACATTCTCTCTCTACCGTGCTCCCTTAGTGCATGAGCTATTTCATGGCCCAAGACAGCAGCAATTTCATCTTCTGTTGCGTCAGTCTTTTTTAAAAGTCCAGTTAGTACCATTATCTTGCCACCCGGCATACAATAGGCATTCACTTCATCACTATCTTTAATATTAATCTCCCACTTCCAACCTAATGAATCTTCTCGAAAGACATGAATATTATCAATTAATCTATAAGCGATTCTTTTTACTTTATCGTGCTCTTTTTTATCAATATTAAGCTTATTATTTTTTTCAGCATTTTTAATTTCTTGTCGATAGGCATCTTCAGCCATGTTCATAGCCATGAATTCTGGGAGCAATAAGAATTGTGTCCTTGAAATACCTGATTCAGTATCCAAGGTTGTAGTTGAACAACTGCTAATAAAAAATAAAAATATAAGTAGTATTTTCATGTGTACACTTATATTACAACCTGACTGCCAAGCTCTACAACTCGATTAACAGGCAAATGAAATTGATTAGTAATATTTTCTGAGCTTCTAAATAAAGTCACAAATATTTTTTTTCTTAAATAATTCATATTTGAGCTTGGCTGAGCAATTAAACTTTCCTTGCCGACAAAGTATGAGGTATCCATTGGGTCAAAATCTAAACCAAATTTTTTGCATTTTTTAAGGTCGTTAGGAATATTTGTCCCATCCTTAAATCCATAGTTAATAATAACTTGATAAAAGTTATGAGGTAATTTATTAACTGTAACTAAATCTTTTGAGGGCATATGGGGTGTGTCTGAAAACCGCACTGTTAACAAAACAACAGTTTTATGTATTATTTTATTATGTTTTAAATTGTGCAGCAATGAATGAGGGACGCCATTAGGATTTGGGGTTAAAAACACTGATGTCCCATCCACACGATTTTTTAAACTTCCCTTTATTGATTTAAGAAAAGGCGATATTTCCATAGATTCATTTTTTAGCTTACGGTACAAAAGGGAGCGGCCTTTTTTCCATGTAGTCATGAGTAGTATTAGTATTGAGCCTATTAGAAGCGGGAACCAACCTCCATCAACAACCTTAATAATGTTTGCTGCAAAGAAAATAAGATCAATTGATAAGAATATCGTAATAAATAAGGAAACTTTTATCCATCCCCATTTCCAAACTTCGATAAATACAAAGCCTGCAAGGATTGTTGCGATTACCATATTCATAGTGATTGCCACACCATATGCACCAGCTAAAGCACTAGAATTTTGGAAAATAAGAACTACGGCCATAACTCCAGCCATTAGAAGCCAGTTAACTCGTGGTAAATAAATTTGCCCTTCTTGATTTTCGGACGTATGGTCAATTCTCATTCTTGGAATGAAACCAAGCTGTAAAGCTTGGCGAGATACTGAAAATGCTCCTGTGATACAGGCTTGAGAGGCAATAATTGTTGCAAATGTAGCCATAATAACTAGAGGCAAAGTAAACCAATCGGGGGCCATAAGATAAAATGGGTTTGAGATACTCTCCGGGGCATTAATAATTAAAGCACCTTGCCCAAAGTAATTTAAGACTAGAGCAGGGAACACAAAGCTAAACCAAGTAATCTTAATTGGGTTTCTACCAAAATGTCCCATGTCGGCATAGAGTGATTCTGCTCCAGTAACACACAAGACAACTGCGCCTAAAGTAATGAATGCAACATTAAATTGGGTCTGAAAGAAATTAAAAGCGTAGAAAGGATTTAGGGCATTTAAGACAAATGGTGCTTGAATAATGTTGTATAAACCTAATGCTGCTAACGTTATAAACCAAACAAGCATTACTGGCCCAAACATAAACCCAACAGCACTTGTGCCCTTACTTTGAGCCCAAAATAATCCAAATATAATTAAAAGCGTTATGGGAACAATAAATGTGCTGAACGTTGGAGTTACTAATTCTATACCTTCAATAGCAGAGAGCACAGATATTGCTGGAGTTATCATGCCATCGGCATAAAACATGCAGGCACCCAACATACCAATAATCATTATAATTAATTTTTTTCTTCGTGTTTTAGCATTTCTATTTGCTAGGGATAAAAGAGCCATAATACCGCCCTCCCCATTATTATTGGCCCTCATAATAAAAGTAATATATTTTATTGAAACTATCAGCGCTAAGGACCAAAATATTAAGGATAGAATCCCAAGAACATTTTCATTGTTTAGGGTTAAAACATTATTACCAATACTAAAAATCATTTTAATTGCATAGAGCGGGCTTGTGCCAATATCACCAAATACCACTCCAAGCGCAGCAACGGATAGGATAAATAAACTAGAATTTTTTTTATTTGATATTTTCATTCTATATTTTCATTAAGGGAGTTTATAATTTTTGCTTGCGCATTACCGCTATAAAATTTAATACTAATTTTATCATCTGAAGTCACCTTTGAGCTGCTATTAATAATATTTTTATTTTGGTCAAAGATTATTGAAAAACCTCTAGAAAGAATAGAGTTTGGATTTAGATGCAATAGACTTTGCTGTAACCCACTAATATTATTTTTATACTCATCTAATTTTTTCTCAAAATTAAATTTTAATCTTTTTTTAAGGCTGCTGGTTATCTCTAATTGCATTAATAATTTTTGAGATGGAGATACAAGCCTTTTATCATAAGTATCAATTTTTTGGGAGAAAAATTGTAACTTTTCCTTCATAATGTTACACATTGTTTTTTTATATACTTCTATTTGAGTGACTGCCTGATCCAGGCTTTCACTGATTAATTCTGCAGCGGCTGTTGGAGTTGCAGCCCTAATATCTGCGACAAAATCCGAAATAGTAAAGTCTGTTTGATGCCCAACAGCAGAAATAATAGGAATAGGAGAGTTAAAAATTTCAAAGGCTAAAGCCTCAGAATTAAAAGCCCATAAGTCTTCAATTGAACCTCCTCCTCTGCAGAGAATAATTGTATCTACTTCATTTCTAGTATTTGCAATGTTTAGTGCTTTAATTATCGCTTCTGGTGCAAACTCTCCCTGAACTAAAGTTGGATAGACAATAATGGACACTAACTTATTCCTTCTTCTGAGGGTTGAAATAACATCTTTCAATACCGCTCCATCTGGTGATGTAATTACCCCAATTGACGAAGGATAGATGGATAGTAGTTTCTTTGAATTTTCATTAAATAAACCTATAGCTTTAAGTTTATTTTTTAATTGATTAAATTTCTCAAAGAGCTCGCCCATTCCGGCCCGTTGAATATATTCAATATTTAGTTGGTATTCACCTCTTGCTTCATAAAGTCCAACCTGGACTCTACCTTCAATAAGGTCACCATTCTTAGGAATCCAATCAATTTTATTGTTGCTGCCTCTAAACATGGCACATCTTACTTGTGCTTCACTATCTTTTAAAGAAAAATACCAATGCCCGGAAGCTGCTGAAATAAAGTTTGAAATTTCTCCTTTAATCCACATAATTTGAAAATTGTGCTGAAGAACAGTCTTAACCATTCTATTAACTTCTGTAATAGAAAATATTTTTTGGCTATCACTCTCTTCTTCATTTATCATAGAAGTATTTATTTATTATTTAATAGTGTTTTAATTATAAGTCTTTTAATATGAAAAAATATGCACAACTATGAAAAATCTCACATCATTCTCTAAAGTAAACCTATTTGGTGCAATTCTATCTTTCATTATGATAGGAGTAGCCTTATTAATTCAATTATTTTATAAATTAGAGCCTTGCCCTCTGTGTATTACGCAGAGAATTATTTTTATTATTATTGGTTTTATTTTTATTTTTTTTCTTTTCCTTAAGCATAACTTTTTAACTCGTATTAGCCATTTATTAATGCTAGCAACGGCTAGTATAGCTGGGATAATTTTCTCAGGTAGACATATAATGATTCAAGAAAAGTGGATTACCGTCCCCGCAGAATGCGGGATAGACTTAGACTATATGTTTGAAAATTTTCCCTTAACTCAAGCAATAAATTTATTGTTTAGAGGAACGGGTGACTGTTCAAACATTGACTGGAGCTTCATTGGGGTCACGCTTCCTCAGTTAGCCCTAATGGGATATTTATTTTTTCTAACAATAGCAATTATTACTTTTTTGAAGATTAAAAAAAATTGAATACACTTGAGTCGACAATTGGAAATACTCCCTTAGCAAAAATACAGCGGCTCAGCACGAAGGGAATGGGTAGTATTTATCTTAAATTAGAGGGCAATAATCCTGCTGGATCCGTTAAGGATAGACCTGCGCATTCTATGATTCAACATGCGGAACTAAGGGGTGAAATAAAGCCAGGTGACACACTAATTGAGGCGACATCTGGAAATACAGGTATTGCTTTAGCTATGGTGGCAGCAATGAAGGGTTATAAAATGATTCTTGTTATGCCTGAAAATCAGTCTATTGAGAGGCGCCAAACTATGAAAGCATTTGGTGCCGAACTTATTCTTACCTCATCTGAGGGTAGTATGGAGCTTGCTAGGGATACTGCAACAGATCTTGCTACACAGGGCAAGGGGATTGTTCTAGATCAGTTCTCAAATGCTGACAATCCACTTGCACACTATGAAGGGACTGGCCCAGAGATTTGGAGGGATACACAAAATAAAATAACACATTTCATTTCAAGCATGGGGACTACTGGGACCATTGTTGGAACCTCTCGATACCTAAAAGAAATGAACCCAAAAATTAAAATTATTGGAGTGCAGCCGGAAGAGGGCGCACAAATTCCTGGCATAAGAAAATGGCCGGAAGAATACCTACCTAAAATATTTAACAATAAAAATATTGATGAGATTCTAAATGTAAGTCAATTTGATGCAGAGGAAACTGCTCGATCTCTTGCTAAAAATGAAGGGATATTCTCAGGGGGCTCTACTGGTGGCGCATTATTTATTGCTTTAGAAATTGCAAAGAAAAATCCAGATGCAGTTATTGTTTCTATCGCTTGCGATCGAGGAGATCGTTATCTATCTACTGGGATATTTCCAGCATAGCTGGAAGCAGTGAATGGAAACTGATTTATCAAACGTAATCACAATAACATCGATAGATAATGAGGGCAGGGGTATTGGTCACCTAAATGAAAAAATCATATTTGTCGATAATGCATTAATAAATGAAACGGTCCGTTTCAAAGTATTAAAAAAAAAGAAAAATATACTTTTTGCACGATCCGAAAAAATTCTTAAGGAATCAACCCAAAGAGTAAAGCCAATATGTTCCGTTTATGGTATCTGTGGTGGTTGCTCAATGCAGCATTTAGAAGTGTCAACTCAGCTAGCATACAAACAAAGAGCATTTGAAGAAACGCTCCAGCACGTTGGAAAAATAAGTCCAAAAACTATTCTGCCTCCAATATCAGGCCCAGTACATTCATATAGACATAAAGCTAGATTTCGTGTGAAATTTGTAAAAAAGAAAAATAAAGTACTTATTGGTTTTAATGAAAAAAAATCACATTTTGTAACGGATATGAAAATGTGTGCAGTTGTTCCAACAAAGATATCAATACTATTAGAGCCACTTCAATTATTATTTAGTACCCTTTCAATCAAAGATAAAATCCCACAAATCGAATATGCATCAAACCAAAAAAGACACATTATGGTGGTGAGGATACTAGAAGAGTTATCTGATGCCGATAAAAAAAGCCTTAAATTATTTCAAGAGATTCACGGAATCGAATTTTGGACTCAGACAAAAGGCTACGACACTATAAAGCCACTCATTAAAACAATGGATGCTGAAATAATTTATTCAAATAGTGAATTTGGACTAAATTTATTTTTTCAACCAACAAGCTTCACTCAAATTAATCCATTTATTAACCTTGTTCTAATAAGGAGAGCAATGGCATTATTGCAACCAAAAAAAAATGAGCTTATTATTGATTTCTTTTCTGGGCTTGGTAACTTTACATTGCCGATAGCAACATTTGGCTCTTCTGTTATTGGAATTGAGGGTGATGATTCATTAGTTGAATCGGGACTAAAAAATGCAGCTACAAATAATTTGAGTAAAAATGTTAATTTCATAAAGGTTGATTTATTTAAAGCTGGATATGAAGATATAAGACTATTAGGAAAAGCAGATAAATGGCTAATTGACCCCCCTAGAGATGGCGCACTTAATTTAATTAATTTAATTAATTCAGATATACAACCAAAAAAGATAGTTTATATTTCATGTAATCCAGCAACCCTGGCAAGAGATGCCAATATATTAACTAATGAAAAAGGCTACAGGTTTTCAAAATCAGGAATTTTAAATATGTTTCCACACACCTCACATGTCGAATCTATTTCGCTTTTTGAGCTTAATGAGTAAAATTAATTTTGCTTTCCTATTAATTCTTTTTTTTACTTTCCCCGTGATTGTAGGTTGTAAAAACAGTCAAAATGATCGGGCTATTTATTTTGGCATTGCCCAGAAGCCTCAAACTCTAGATCCTAGGTTTTCATCAGATGCTGCATCAGAAAGATTAAGTAATCTTATTTATACCCCCCTGATTTACTTTAATGACGATTTTACAATTGGGTCAGATCTCGTAAAGATAAAAAAAATATCTAGTAAAGAATTTAATTTTACGGTAACCGAGAACCCACCAAAATTTCACAATGGAACACCACTAGAAATTCATGACATAATTTCTACAATTAGACATTTAAAGCACTCATCTGCATCACCGTATTCAAATGAACTTAAGTCGATTAGGGCTGTAAATAAAATCTCATCTAATATTTTTGAAATTTTATTAAAAAAATCAGACCATAATTTCTTATCAAAATTATCATTTTCAATTCTACCAAAATCACATATTGAGAACGGACATAGCTTTGCTACTCAGCCAATGGGTTCCGGCCCTTTTGAATTTATCTCGAGTAAGCCTAATATTCAAATAAGAATAATTTTAGACAGTCAATTGTTTGAATTAGTTGAAATTAAAGACCCAACAGTTAGAGTTCTTAAACTTATTAATGCTGAAATAGATATTATTCAAAATGACCTACCATTAGAGTTAATAAATTTTTTAACTCAACAAAGCGATATAAAGCATCAGCTAACAAAAGGTGTAAATGTTTCTTATATTGGATTTAACTTTATGGATCCCCTGTTAGGGAATCATAATTTTAGAAAAGCATTGGCTATGTCAATTGACCGCGTTTCAATTGCTAAATATTTTTTTAATACTAAAACTCGTATAGCAGAACAAATACTGCCGCCAGAACATTGGGCTAGTCAGGATATTCAGGGCACAGAATATAACCCAAATAAAGCAAGAGAAATTTTAAGTAAAATCTTGCCAGACCAGAGAATAAATCTAACATACAAAACTTCAACTGATCCTTTTAGATTAAAAATTGCAACTATTATTCAGGCACAATTAGCTAAGGTTGGAATAGACTTAAGTATAAAAACCCTTGATTGGGGCACCTACTTTCAAGACATTCAGTCAGGTAATTTTCAATTATATGGATTAACGTGGGTTGGGATAAGAAGTCCTGAAATTTATGAGAAGATTTTTTCTTCTGACTTTACTCCTCCCAGGGGATTAAATAGAGGAAAATATTCTGATTTATCTATGGATATTTATATTAATAACGCTAAAATAAATAACGATTGGAGCCCTGTTATTTTAGAGGTATCAAAAAAAATTGGCTCTATGCCTTTGTGGTATGAAGGAAATTTCTCCGCTTTTAGAGAAAACATTAAAGATTTTAAAATTTACCCTAATGGAAGCTGGGATGGGCTTATGTCTGCTAAGAAAATATAATGAAATATCAGATTATTATTTCTATAAAATCCCAAAATTTATTATTACTTTTTAATAATAAGGTTAAATTTACTTATAAAATTTCATCTGCAAAAGCCGGTATTGGTCAGCTAAAAGGAAGCTATAAAACTCCTTTAGGGCATCATGTCATCAGAGCGAAAATTGGCGACAATAATCCGGTATATTCAGTTTACGAAGGAAGGAGGGTCACCGGTGATATTTGGAGTAAGAGGCTTAACGACCAGCTACCAAAAGACGACTGGATCCTCACCCGAATTCTTTGGCTTTCTGGAAAAGAGATTGGCTTTAATCGTTTAGGGAAGTTTGATTCTATGCAGCGGTTTATTTATATTCATGGAACCAATGAGGAGGAACTGCTAGGTTCTCCGGCTTCACATGGTTGTATAAGAATGTCAAATCATGATGTCCTCTCCTTGTATCAATATGTAGAGGTTGGTGTAGACGTGTTTATTAATGCAGAATAATATTTTCTCAAAATTTATTTTTGTTTTATTCCAGTTAATAGGAATTTTTTTATTAACATCTTTGTTGCTTCACTTAATTCCTGGCGACCCAATTCAGGTTATGCTTGGTGAATCATCTTCATTAGCAGATCAAAATAAATTACGGAGTCAGTTAGGCTTAGATCAGCCAATCTATATTCAACTATGGAAATCATTTGTTCAAATCATACATGGAGATTTTGGGTATTCAATTATCAATCAAACGCCTGTAATTGATCGATTATTAGAGGCAATTAAGAATACTTATACGCTCGCGATTACCGCTCTTTCAATAGCTATATTTTTTGGTATTAGCGCTGGAATTTCTGCGGCAATGTATAGAGATACAATTATTGATAGAAGTATTGTTAATATAAGTTTGGTGTTTATTTCTGCACCACATTTCTTTCTAGGTCCCTTGTTAATTATATTATTTTCAATATGGCTGGGTTGGCTTCCTGTTAGTGGAATGGATTCATCCTACTCCATTATCCTACCAGCATTAACATTGGCATTAGGCTTGCTAGCGATTATCATTAAAATGACAAGAAATTGTATGATTGAATTTCTTGATTCTGACGTTGTAAGAACCGCCAAAGCAAAAGGCTTAGGTAAATGGGCGATTATTATTCACCATGTATTTCGTTTAGTTTTAATACCAATTGTAACTATTATTGGCCTCCAGTTTGGGTCACTTTTATCTGGGGCAGTTATTACTGAAACTCTTTTTAGCTGGGATGGGCTTGGGAGATTGTTAGTTGAATCAATACAGACTAGAGATTACCCAATAACTCAAGCATGTGTTCTTGTAATAGCAATATCTTATATAGGAATTAATTTGTTAACAGAGTTTATTTATGGGTTAGTTGACCCAAGAGTGAAGTTAAAGTGATATGAATTTATTATCTAAATTAATTGTTATTTTTTGGATTTTCTCCTTATTTTTCAACTATTTAATGGATGTTGATCCAAACTATATTGAGCCTACATTAATTTTATCTCCACCTGATATAGGTAATTGGTTCGGAAGTGATGACTATGGAAGGCCTATATTTTTTAGGCTTGTAGAGGGATTTCTCAATTCTATTGAGATAATATTTTTCGTTACTATTTTTACTTCAGTAATTGGTATTACGTTAGGGGTTCTTGCGGGTTATTTTGGTGGAAAATTTGATGCCTTTATTAGTTTTATTATTAATTTTTTTATGTCATTTCCTGGAATATTACTTGCCATAGCTTTTGCGGCAATGTTGCCTGCAGGAAAGTTAAATTTAATAATTGCTCTATCAGTTGGTGGATGGGTTGGATACGCCAGGCTAGCCAGAGGACAAACACTATTGATTAAGAATTATGATTTTATCAATGCAGCTGAATCAATGGGGTGCTCACATTCCTGGAAAATTATCAGACATATCCTCCCCGCACTGAGAACCCCTTTAATTGTGGAAGGAACGTATGCAATTGCTGGGCTTATTATTGCGGAAGCAAGCCTGTCATTTTTAGGCCTGGGAATTCCAGCTCCTGATGCCTCATGGGGTGCTATGATGAGGGACAGTGTGAGTTACTTATTAGTGTCCCCACACTACTCTATCCTGGTGGGTGTCAGTATTATGTCCTTAGTTTACTGTATAAATTTTATTGGTGATTACTTGCATAAATATTGGGATATAAAAGAAAGTTAATTTTAGATAAAAGAAAATATATATGACTTGTTTGATGATCGACGTCGAAGGGTGTAAATTAAATTCAGAGGATATTAGAAGAATTAAACATCCTTTAGTTGGTGGCATTATCCTCTTTGCTAAAAACTTTAGTGATCGAAAGCAGCTTTCTGAATTAATTATAGCTATAAAAGAGGTAAGGGGTGATTTGCTTATTTCTGTTGATCACGAAGGGGGCCGGGTACAAAGGTTTAGGGAATCATTTACCCTTCTTCCGGATATGGGTCTAATCGGTAAAACTTACAATCAGGATAAGATTAAAGCAATAAAAATTGCTAACTTCACGGGATGGATAATTGCAAAAGAGCTAGGTGAGCTTGAAATTGATTTCAGTTTCACCCCAGTTTTAGATATTGATTATGGCACCAGTTCAATTATTGGCAATCGATCATTTCACCAGAATGTTGATCCTATTATTGAGTTATCGGCTGCGCTTCATCAAGGCTTAAATCATGGCGGGATGGAAGGTGTAGGTAAGCATTTTCCAGGACATGGTTATATAAAGGCTGATACACATCAAGAAACAGCTATTGACCCCAGAAATTTTGCAGACATAAAAAAAGCAGATATGAAAATTTTTGAATCATTAATTCAAATTGGCTTGTTTGGAATTATGCCGTCCCATGTCATTTATTCTACTTGCGATAAGATGCCATCAGGCCTATCGTCCTTCTGGCTTAAGCAGCAACTTAGGAAAAATTTAGGGTTTAAAGGGGCTATATTTAGCGACGATATGAGCATGAGTGCAGCCGTTCATTGTAGTAAAGACATTAAAAGTAGGGTTCTGATGGCACTTAATGCTGGTTGTGACATGGTCCTTGTTTGTAATTCACCAAATGATGTTGACTCACTCCTAAATGAATTGGAATGGCAGGTTTCAGCAAGCTCAGTATTAAGGATAAATAAGATGAGACTAGATAAAACTCAAGCCAAAGCTAATAATTACAAGGGCCATTCCCTAGCAGATGCACAAAAATTTGTTATTAATTTTACAAAATGATTAAATATTTTGTAAAATTACTTGAAACTTTTGATTATCAGCCCTATCCTAATAGGTGTATTTAATAAATAAATTAAAGGAATTGAAGAATTATGCAAAATAACATGAATGTAACTTCTAATGCGTCAGCATTAACTGGCGCTAATAAAGTACTGAGAAATACATATGCGCTATTAGGCGTTTCATTATTTCCTACCGTAATAGGAGCATTAATTGGCATGAGTATGAATTTTGGCTTTGCTCAAGCTAGCCCAATCATGTTTATGCTGGTAACCCTTGCTGGTATTTTTGGAATGTTTTTTTTAATTAGAAAAAATCGTAATAATAGTATGGGTGTAGTATTTTTGCTTGGCTTAACATTTTTATTGGGTATTATGCTTGGCCCAATCCTGCAAGTAGCTTTTAGCATGAGTAATGGTGGTCAAATAGTCAGTCTAGCTGCTGGCGGAACTGGTGTGATTTTCGTTACCTTAGCTGGTATTGCAACAACATCTAAGAGAGATTTTTCATCGATGGGAAAATTTCTAATGATTGGTCTTATTCTATTGATACTAGCAATGCTAGCAAATATGTTCTTTCAGATTCCGGCCTTGTCATTAGCTATTTCATCTATTGCTGTACTAATATTTTCAGGTTTTATTTTGTATGATGTTAATCGGATTGTTAGGGGTGGAGAAACAAACTATGTTATGGCTACCCTTTCTCTTTATTTAAATATATATAATTTATTTGTACATTTACTGCATTTATTGATGGCATTAATGGGCAGAGAGTAGTCACTTTGCAATAAAAAACCGTGATTAGTTGCGGTTTTTTATTGCTCTTTTTTCCTTAAAAAATTTCTGAAGCAATTGTTTTGATTCCTCTTCAAGAACGCCTCCTTTTAGCGTGCAATGATGATTAAGTGTTTTGTCCTGTGCTAAATTAATTTTTCCTCCACATGCTCCTGTTTTAAGATCCCATGCACCAAAGAATAGTCTTTTTATTCTTGCATGAAAAATAGCTCCCAAACACATAATGCAGGGCTCTAAAGTTACATATAAATCACAATTAATAAGACGGTAATTTTTTAGATAATTTGAAGCTTGTTGAATTGCAATTATTTCAGCATGAGCTATTGGGTTATTTTGAGAGATTGACTTATTTCTTCCAAAGCCAATAATTTTATTTTCATGTACAACAATTGCGCCGACTGGAACTTCATCTTCCGCGTACGATGCTCTTGCTTGATCTAGAGCTTGGTCCATAAATTTTGAATATATTTTAATATTAGTCATCTACTAGTTTTTAATTAAGATTATTGTTCTTGGAAAATGACTAAGAGTTTGCATGTAGTTATATCCTGAAAAAAATGAATTATAATGATGGTTAAGGTCTATCTAATAACTATAATTTATTTAAAAGAGCTTAACAAACGATGAGATACTTTAATTGAAGGAATTAGACAATAAATGAAGAAACTAGCCGATACAGAAGTCGATATTAATAAATTATTAGCTGAGCGCTGGAGTCCAAGAGCTTTTAATCCTGAATTTATAATAGATAATAATTTATTAATATCTCTACTTGAAGCGGCTAGATGGGCGCCTTCCTGTTATGGTGACCAACCATGGAGGTTTGTTATATTTCAGAAGCATGATATTACTTCGTGGGTTGGAGCGCTTAATTGCCTATCAGTTGGGAATCAGAATTGGGCTATGGACGCATCAATATTAATTGTTGTATGTGCTAATAAAGTTTTTGATCATAATAAGGAGCCAAATCGTTGGGCTCAGTATGATACAGGTGCATCCGCAGAAAATATTTGCCTTCAGGCTGTAAGTTTAGGTCTCTCGACTCATCAAATGGGTGGTTTCGATGAAGAAAAAATAAGAAATTTGTCGAGTATTCCTAAACAATTTGATATTCTCTCAGTAATGGCTGTTGGGGAAGCCTTAAAAGAGAGTGCTTTTACAGAGGAACAAAAGATAAAAGAGCAGTTGCCAAGAAAAAGAAAGGCTCTTAATGAAATATATTTTAATAATAAATGGAAATAATTAAGGATAGAGATGACAAATTTAGTGGTTCTAACAAAAGAAAATTTCAAAAAAACGATTGAATCAAATGCGTTCTTAGTAATCGATTTTTGGGCGCCGTGGTGTGAACCATGTGTAAATTTCACGCCAACGTTTGAGGCAGCAGCAAAAAAAAATACGGACATTATTTTTGGTATGGTTAATACCGAAGAAGATCCAGAGATTGGAGAATATTTTCAGGTTGAAAAAATTCCTGGATTACTTGTTATAAGAGATCGCGCCGGTATTCATGCTCAGGTAGGTGAAATAGGTGCTCCCGCATTTGATGAAATTATAAAATGGGCAAGAGATTTTGATATGACAACTATTGAAGACTATTATAAGAAGCAAGATAAGAAAGAATTTAATTAATAGTATTTCTTGAGGTATTTAAGTGGGTCAATTGATTTACCACCATTCCTAACCTCAAAGATTAACTTCACCTCTTCAGTTGCTGAGTTTCCCATAATGCCTATAGTTTGTCCGGCGTTAACTACTTGATTTTCAGCAACAAGAATTTCATTTTGATTCCCATATACTGTCAATATTCCATCATCATGCTTTAGAATAACAAGCTTCCCGTATCCTTTTAAATCCTCTCCAGCGTAAATAATTTTTCCTTTAGTTACAGCTCTAATCTCTTGCCCTAACTGTCCTTTAATTTCTATTCCCTTTTTACCAATGGCCGCGTCAAAATTTGAGATTATTTTTCCATCTGCTGGACTTTCCCATAGGTTAGATATTTTTTTACGGTCAGCAATAATTTTATTTGCCTTCCTTAGAGTTTTTGATGAATAAATTTCACGAATAACTTTAGGCTCTTTAACCTGAAAAGGTGCAGAAATTTGAAGTTCTTCTGAAATAATTTCTTCTTCATCCAAGGGTAATGTTTCAACTTCATTACTTTGTATTGGTTTTTCAACGTCAACTGCATTATTTTGCCTTAGTAAGTCGAATCTAATAAAGTCACCTTTTTTTATTTTATATGGTTTGTCTAAGCCGTTAACTTTTGCTACATCCTGATAATTAAATCCACACATCAAGCTTATACTGAACAAGGTTTCCCCAGATTTTACTTTATATACATCAGGGCACCTCTCTTCTTTCTTTACTACTTCACCTTCAACTGGTGTAGGAATTTTTGATGCACACCCAGAAATTAAAATAACAATAAAGATAAGCAGAATATTAAATTTATTTTTCATCAAGTTATAATTCCATCCATTTTTTTATTGGGTCCAATTCATTGTGGTTTGTTAAATCTGATTGAATAGGAGATATTGAAACATAATTATTCATGATCGCAAAAAAATCTGTACCAGGGCCACAATCATTAGGCTCGCCGACTGCTCCAACCCAATACAATTTCTTCCCATTAACCCCAGCTCTCTTAATCGCTGGTTGCGCCCCATGTCTTTTACCAAGCCTGGTAATTTCTAATCCTTTGATTTCTGAGTAGGGCACATCAGGAACATTAACATTTAATAAGGTTACATTTTTATGGGGCTGTTTACTATGCTTTTCAATTAAGCCTAATATAACTTTTGCTGCTGTCTCAAAATATTTAGGCTCTGAACTTCCCATTGATACCGCTATGGATGGTATACCTAGAAGAAAACCTTCCATTGCTGCACCAACAGTCCCAGAGTAAATTGTGTCATCACCCATATTGGCTCCGTCATTAATACCAGAAATAACCATGTCAGGTTTAAATGGAATTAATCCAGTTAATGCAATATGAACGCAATCCGTTGGCGTGCCTCCAACGGAAAAAAGCATTGGGTTTATTTCACTGACTGTTACCCCTTTATTTAGTGATAATGAGCTGCTTGAACCGCTTTTATTATTATCGGGGGCTACTACCACAACATCAGCAATTATTTTTAGGTGATCCACTAGAATATTTATTCCTGGTGCAAGATACCCATCATCATTCGATACTAAAATTTTCATAACTACCTAGTTTTTTTACAATAATAAATTGAACAAAGAAAAAATAATATGGTTAAAGTAATTTGGGCTAAAGCAAATTCTTTCGAAGGGCTTATATCGCTATAATAACGAACTACACCTTCAATAAAAAATATCATAATTAACATACTTGACCACTGAAATGTGTACCTATCTTTTTTAAGTATTCCGATTAATGGAACCAATAAAATTGCTGACTTTAATACCATCCATGTAGTTTTGCTGTGTATAGGATTAAAACCTATTTCCCATAAGAGGTTCAGAAATATTAATGCAATTAAGCTAGTAGCCGACCCTATGAATAAATTATTTGCTGTTAATTTTTTTAGCAAGTCCTGCAAGCCTTACTCCTTGGGCAATACATATATTTTTTTCGTCTTCTGTGATTGGATTATCATTTTTTTCTCCTCCAACATGACTCGCACCATAAGGCGTTCCGCCAGCCGTAGAATTTGATAATGATGGAACAGAATTTGGTATGCCCATAACAATCATGCCAAGATGAAATAACGGTAGTTGCATAGCTAAAAGTGTTGATTCATTTCCTCCATGGATTGAGCCAGAAGATGTAAATACGCATGCAGGTTTATTTTCTAAGGAGCCTTTTATCCAAGCTGTTGTAGCCGTGTCTAAAAAATATTTTAATGGAGCGGCCATATTACCGAAGCGAGTTGGGCTTCCAAGTGCAAGCCCGGAGCAAGATTCTAAGTCTTCAGTAGAGGCAAATAGAGAGCCTGACTCCGGAATCTCACTTTTTACGTTCATAATTTCTGGAAATACATCAGGTACGGTTCTAATTTTTGCTGTAAATCCATCAATGGAATTAATACCTCTTCCAATTAATGAAGCCATCTCTTTAACAGAACCACCCTTTGAGTAATAAAGAACTAAAATTTCAGACATTTAAATATTCTTAGCTAAATGAATGGCCATACCTAAATAGGTTTGTGGTGTTAGTCCAATTAGATAATCTTTATCTTGCGAGGGGATTTCTAAAGTACTAATAAATTCATGAAGAATATGCTGATTAATTTTTTGAGATCCCCTAGTTAAATCCTTTAATTTTTCATAAGGATTGGTAATTCCATTTTTTCGCATGACAGTTTGAATGGGCTCGGCAAGAACCTCCCAAGCAGCATCTAAATCTACATTTATTTTTTCTTCATTTACTTCTATTTTATCAAGACCCTTAAGACAAGATTTGTATGCTACTAGGCCATATCCTAGAGCAAGACCAATATTTCGTAAGACTGTAGAGTCAGTTAGGTCTCTTTGCCAGCGAGATAATGGAAGTTTCTCGGCTAAGTGGGCGAGAAGAGCATTGGCTAAGCCTAAGTTACCTTCTGAGTTCTCGAAGTCAATTGGATTAACTTTATGTGGCATTGTTGATGAGCCTACTTCATTCTTTAGGGTTTTTTGTGTGAAATACCCATTAGAAATATAGCTCCATAAATCTCGGTTTAGATCAATAATAATTGAGTTAACCCTAATTACAGCATGAAAAGTTTCAGCCATAAAGTCATGTGGTTCTATTTGAGTGGTGTAAGCATTTTGTTTTAAGCCAAGTGACTCGATAAATAGCTTTGAGAAATTATGCCAATCCTTGTCTGGGTATGCTGAGAAATGCGCATTATAATTTCCTACTGCCCCATTCATCTTACCAAGATAATCTTGTTTCGAGATAATTCCTATTTGCCTACTAATACGAGATGAAACATTCGCAAATTCTTTTCCTAACGATGTTGGGCTTGCAGTTTGACCATGAGTCCTTGCAAGCATGGGGATTGATGAATATAGTTTTGATTTAATAGAAAGTTGGTCCTCTATCATTTTTATTGAAGGAATAATGGCTTTCTCCATACCTTCTTTTAGCATCAAGGAGTATGAAAGATTGTTAATGTCTTCTGATGTGCATGCAAAATGAATAAACTCTGATACAGCCTGAATTTCTGGATTAGATTTTAGATTATTTTTAAGCCAGTATTCAACAGCCTTAACATCGTGATTAGTATCTTTTTCTATTGCTTTTACTGATTCAGCATCTTCTAAAGAGAAATGATGAATAATTAGATCTAATTTTTTCTTAGTTTTTTCTGAAAACTTAGGGACTTCATTTATTTCCAGGTCATTGCTTAAGGCTATAAGCCATAAAATTTCAATTTTAACTCTATTCTTAACCAGCCCAAATTCACTAAAAAAAGGTCTTAGATTGTCTGCCTGAGCCGAGTATCTTCCATCTATAGTTGATAAAGCATTTAATGCAGAGGTCATAATTAACTTTTAATAATGTAGTTTCGTATTTTACCTGATTTAAATGATCTTAAGAAGATATGCGAATTGCTTTGGGAAATATTTTTTTTCATTTAAAATGTATCCCTAACAAAAAAATATAAAAAGAACTCATAAAATGATTGAAGATTATTCAAAGCATAAGGCTGAACGTAAAAAAAATAATCTCCCACCATTGCCTCTTGACTCAAAACAAACAGCTGAATTAATTGAGCTTTTAAAAAAAGACAGTATAGATAATGCTGAATTTTTAATTGATCTTCTTACGGAGCACGTCCCTGCTGGAGTTGATCAGGCAGCTTTTGTTAAAGCAGCTTTCCTAACAGATATAGCTAAGAATAAGACTCAAAGCCTACATATAACAGCAGAAAAATCTATTGAATTATTAGGGACTATGTTGGGAGGATATAATGTCCAGTCATTAGTATCACTTCTAACTACTAAAAATGCTGCTAAAGCCGTTAAAGTACTCTCACGAATAACGCTTATTTTTGATGCATTTTATGATGTTCAGAAATTACATGAAAATGGTAACCCTCATGCTACATCCCTATTAAATGCATGGGCAAATGCTGAATGGTTTTTATCAAAAGACCCCATTCCAAGTTCAATTAAGGCTATAGTTTTTCGCATAGATGGTGAAACTAATACAGATGATCTGTCTCCAGCACAAGAAGCATGGTCAAGGGCAGATATCCCACTTCATGCTCAGTCGATATTGCAAAATAAAATGCCTGATGCAATTAAACAAATTAAGGCTCTAAAAGAAAATAAATTACCAATTGCCTATGTGGGAGATATTGTTGGGACAGGGTCTTCTAGAAAATCAGCTATTAATTCCCTTCAATGGTATTTGGGAAAAAAAATTCCCTTTATCCCAAATAAAAATTCAGGTGGTATTGTTTTAGGCAACAAAATTGCCCCAATTTTCTTTAATACAGCTGAAGATTCTGGTGCACTTCCAATTCAGTGCGATGTTTCCAAAATGAAAATGGGGGACGTTATAGAGATCGATCTTGTTAAGAGTAATATCTTTCTAAACGATAAACTCTTAACTGAATTTAAGTTAACCCCAATAACAATTCTTGATGAGCTTAAAGCAGGGGGAAGAATTCCTTTAATAATAGGTAGAGAATTAACAGAAAAGGCACGGGCTACTTTAAATCTTCCAAAATCTGAAGTATTTATAAACGTTATACCTCAAGATAAATCAAATCATTCTGGGTACACATTAGCTCAAAAAATAGTAGGAAAAGCTTGTGGTTTCGAGGGTATTCGACCGGGGACCTATTGTGAGCCTAAGATTACTACAGTTGGTTCTCAGGATACAACTGGGGCTATGACAAGGGATGAATTGAAGGAGTTAGCATGTCTGGGATTTAGCGCTGATTTAGTAATGCAAAGTTTTTGTCATACGGCCGCCTATCCAAAACCAGTAGATATTGAACTTCAACATTCGCTCCCAGATTTCATAAGTAGCAGAGGTGGAGTTTCATTAAAGGCTGGCGATGGCGTAATTCATTCATGGTTAAACAGAATGATTTTACCTGATACCGTTGGAACTGGAGGTGATTCTCACACACGCTTCCCGCTTGGAATTTCATTTCCTGCTGGCTCAGGATTGGTTGCATTTTCAGCTGCTTTGGGTGTGATGCCTCTAGATATGCCTGAGTCAGTCTTGGTCAAATTTAGTGGGCAATTGCAACCGGGAATTACTTTAAGAGACCTAGTGAACGCTATTCCCTACTATGCAATTAAAGATGGAGAGTTAACTGTAGGAAAGCAAGGCAAAAAAAATATTTTTAGCGGAAGAATTATGGAGATAGAAGGCTTACCAGACTTAAAAGTTGAACAGGCTTTTGAGTTTTCTGATGCTTCTGCTGAAAGATCTGCCAATGGATGTACAGTTAAATTAAATAAAGGTCCAGTCATTGAATATCTTAATTCAAATATTGTACTAATGCAGAATATGGTCGAGGCTGGCTATCAAGATGAAAGATCATTACTACGAAGAATTGAAAGTATGAAAAAGTGGTTAGCCTCGGAGGCCTTACTAGAGGCAGATTTAGATGCCACATATGCGTACACCTTAAATATCAATTTAAATGAGATAACTGAACCATTAATTGCATGCCCAAATGACCCTGACAATATTAAGACATTATCAGAAATTTCAAATGATAAAATTGATGAAGTATTCATAGGTAGTTGTATGACTAATATTGGACATTACAGGGCTGCAGCGAAAGTTTTGGAAGGCTACGGAAAAATAAAAACTATTTTATGGGTTGCTCCCCCGACTAGAATGGATGAGAAACAATTAATAGAAGAGGGGGCCTACGATACATTTAAAGAAGCTGGCGCTAGAACTGAGATTCCTGGTTGTAGTCTCTGCATGGGAAATCAAGCACGCGTTAATGATAAGGCAAATGTTTTTTCAACGAGTACTCGAAACTTTGATAATCGTATGGGAAATGATGCGCAAGTCTACCTTGGGTCAGCAGAGCTAGCAGCATTTTGCTCACTTTTAGGTTACATACCTACCAAAAAAGAATATCTTTCATTGATGGCCGATAAAATTAATCCTTTTAGTGGAGATATATACAGATACCTCAATTTTGATCAAATGCAAGATTACAATTCGAAAAAAGTCATTGAAATTAATCCTATTTCATAGAATATAGTATGGAATACGATGTTAATTGTAAAAAATGTACTCGCTTAAATCATTTCCTCCTTAAGACTAAAGAAAAATACCCTACTTATTTTTGTAAGCCTGTACCAAGTTTTGGTGATAAAGAGCCAGGTTTATTGATAGTTGGTCTAGCCCCTGGAATGCATGGGGCGAATAATACTGGCAGACCCTTTACGGGTGATCACGCAGGTATATTACTCTATGAGACTTTATTTATGTTTGGATTTGCAAGTAAGTCATCATCTGTTTCACGAGATGATGACCTTACTCTTAAAAATTGTAGAATAACAAATGCAGTAAAATGCCTACCCCCTGAAAATAAACCCACCCTAGAAGAGGTAAAAAAATGTACTTCGTTCCTTAGGGCGGAATTAAATAATTTACCAAATAATACAATAGTCCTTGCGTTGGGATTAGTGGCACATAGTGCATTATTAATTGCACTTGATTGCCAAAAAAATAAGTATAAATTCTCACATGGTGGTCGACATGTATTACCAAATAAGCTAGTTTTGTATAATAGTTATCATTGCAGTAGATACAACACGCAAACAAAGCGATTAACGGAAAAAATGTTTGAAGATATTTTCTTATCAATCAGAAATGAAATGGAGAATTAAATGCCTTATATTAATATCAAGCTTGCTGGGAGTTTAAATCATAACCAAAAAGAAGAAATTGCCAAAGAAATAACAGATTTGATGCAAAGAGTTGCGAATAAACCACCCTCATATACATACATTGTTTTTGATGAGGTTAAATCTGAGGACTGGTCAATTGGGGGAAGTTTACTAGGTTAAATTTTGAAAGAAGAACTTAAAAATCTTGTAAAGAATATGCCTGGCTTTCCAGGTGTTTATCGTATGTTAAATGCCAAGGAAGAAGTTATCTATATTGGTAAGGCAAAAGATTTAAAAAAAAGGGTCAGATCATATTTTTCGAAGAAGCAAGAGAGCCCCCGAACTAAAATTATGGTGGGTAATATTGATAATATTGAATTTACAGTGACTAATACTGAAGCAGAAGCATTAATTCTTGAAAATAATTTAATTAAGAAATTTATGCCTCGTTACAATGTAATTTTTCGTGATGATAAAACATATCCTTATTTAGCAATAACTGGCGATAAATACCCTAGAATAAAATTTCATAGGGGTTTGAAAAAAAAAGGTACGCAATATTTTGGACCTTTTCCAAGCTCAAATGCCGCCAGAGAGAGTATTCAATTACTCCAAAAAGTTTTTATGCTTAGAACCTGTCAGAATTCTATTTTTAATAATAGAACGAGACCCTGTCTTGAGTACCAGATTAAAAGATGTACTGCGCCATGCGTAGACTTAATAAGTGAGCCAGATTACATAAATGATACCAATCAAGCTGCTCTTTTTCTAAATGGAAAAGATAATGAGGTTATTAAAAATTTATCAAATAAAATGAATGAGTATTCTGAGTCGCACAATTTTGAAAGAGCTGCAATTTTTAGGGATAGAATTCAAAGTCTTAGACAAATAAGACTAAAACAATTTGTTAGTGACTTTAGTGAGAATGATGCAGACATAATTGCTTCTTCTATATTACCTGGTTTTATTTGTGTGAATGTTGTTATGATAAGATCAGGTCGGCATCTTGGAGATAAAAGTTTTTTCCCAAAAAATCCTGATAAATCATTAACGACAAATGTTATTGAGACCTTCTTAACCCAATACTACGATATAAATATACCACCGCCAGTTCTCGTTATTGGGGATAGTGTAGATAATGAATTAATTAAAAAATTTTTTCAATTCAAAAAATATAAAGCAGTTAAAATTATCTCCAGAATAGTTGGAGATAAAAGAAATTGGCTTTCTATGGCTAAGAAAAATGCAGATATTGCTCTGCAGCAAAAAAATACCTTACAATCCAATCATATTGATCGGTTGAAGGAGCTGAATAAATTACTTTCCTTCTCGAGAACTATAAATCGCATTGAATGTTTTGATATTAGCCATACAATGGGAGAAAATACAGTTGGTTCCTGTGTGGTCTACGACAACCTTGCTATGCAAAACAAGGATTATCGGAGATATAATATAAGTAATATTACTCCAGGTGATGATTATGCCGCGATGAAGGAGGTTTTAAGTCGTCGTTATAAGAGAATGATGAGCGAGGATGCGCTAAGACCAGATCTAATATTGGTAGATGGAGGTAAGGGACAATTTGGTATTGCTGAAGGAATTATAAGAGAAATTGGCATGAAAGATATTTTTTTAGTTGGTGTTTCTAAAGGAGCAGATAGAAAGGCTGGTAAAGAGAAATTAATCATGTCAAATAACAAAGTTCTCAGTAATATAGATGAAACAAATTTAGGGTTTCATTTGATTCAACAGATAAGAGATGAGGCCCATAGATTTGCCATAACAGGCCACCGTGCAAGAAGAGCAAAAACCAGACTTTCTTCATCCATTGAGGATGTTGAGGGAATTGGAAGTAAAAAGAGAAAAAATTTACTTGCATACTTCGGGGGTATTGAAGGGGTTAAAAATGCTAATGTTGAAGAGTTAATTACTGTTGAAGGTATCAATAAGCAGCTCGCAGAAAAGATTTATAATTATTTTAATTAGCTAAACCAATAATATGATATATAACATACCAAATACTTTAACCTTATTTAGGATTGCATTAATCCCTTGTTTAGTTCTGGTTTATTATGTTCCTGAACAAAGCTTATCTATCGAACTTAAAAATCTTATTGCTACTTCAATCTTTGTGGTTGCTGCCATTACTGATTGGCTCGATGGTTATCTCGCTAGAAAATTAAAACAAACATCTAAATTTGGAGCCTTTATTGATCCTGTAGCAGATAAATTGATAATAATTGCTTCGTTATTAATTTTAGTTGATTTAGCTAGATTGGATGTATTGATCGGTTTAATTATTATTGGTAGAGAATTTGCAGTAAGTGCTCTTAGAGAGTGGATGGCGACGCTTGGAAAGCCTGGAAGCATTACTGTTGCATTTATTGGTAAATTGAAGACAACATTTCAAATGATTGCCATTCCCTTTCTTTTGTATGATACAAATATTTTATTTATTCCAATTGCATTAATTGGTGAATTATTAATCTATATAGCTGCACTACTAACTATCGTGTCAATGTTTTATTACATGAAGGAAGCCGCTAAGGTTATTAGAAAAAAAAGTTAATCCCGCTGGGATAATCATCTTGATTGACACATGATTAAAAGTCGCTAAAATACTGCCTTCGTATGCGGGAATAGCTCAGCTGGTAGAGCGATACCTTGCCAAGGTATAGGTCGCGAGTTCGAACCTCGTTTCCCGCTCCAGATTATGTACAAAAAAAGGGAGTCAATGTTGTCTCCCTTTTTTTTAAACATGGCGCGTTAGCAAAGTGGTTATGCAGCGGCCTGCAAAGCCGTAGACGCCGGTTCGATTCCGGCACGCGCCTCCATAATCATTATTTGAAAGAATGTAATGATAAAATGTAGGTTCTGCCCGGGTGGCGAAATTGGTAGACGCAAGGGACTTAAAATCCCTCGACCTTACGGTCGTGCCGGTTCGATTCCGGCCCCGGGCACCATATTAAAAAATGAATGATAAAGAATTAAAAGAAATTAAATTTACATTGCAACAAATTCATAGAACGTTGCGCTATGTTTTTTTGATTGTTGTTTTTTTTGCATTACTTTATTTTTGTTTATTATTTTTCATAATGTCCACATAACTTTTGAGCTTTAATTTATCTATTATCTATGTTTTATTTTTTATCCATTTAGAATTCGATCGAATTCTATCTCAATCTTTAAATAATATTTCTTAATGAATACTCATAAAAGGCTCATTAATAATGTTATGAGTGAAGCCCTTATTAAAATTGGCTTTCATCCAAAGCTTGCGATGCTATATTCTTCCCGTGACATTAAAAGCCCTAATAATATTTCATATAAATTAGAAAATTTAATTCCACCTACATTATTATTATCAGCCAATTCTTCTGCAGAATTTCTTGCTAAACATATTGATAAAAAAAATAAAATTATTATTATTGGTGATTATGATGCCGATGGAGCAACCGCAAGTGCGTGTGGAGTTTTAGGCTTAAAGAAATTTGGGGCTGATGTCAGCTTCATGGTACCGAATAGATTTAAATTTGGTTATGGGTTAACCCCAGAAATTGTCGAGCTTGCTGCTGAACAAAAGCCTGACTTAATTATTACTGTGGACAATGGTATTGCTAGCATTGAAGGAGTTAGTAATGCAAGAGAGAAAGGTATAGATGTCTTAATTACAGATCATCATTTACCAGCAGACTCCCTTCCTAATGCAAACTTTATAATTAACCCAAACCAACCAGACTGTAAATTTCCCAGCAAAAATTTATGTGGTGTAGGTGTTATCTTTTATTTATTATTATCTTTAAGAGCATATTATCGAAAGGCTGGAAAATTTTCTGACTCTTCTGAGCCTAAGTTGTCAGATTTGCTTGAATTGGTATGTCTTGGAACGGTTGCTGATTTAGTAGCTCTTGATTTCAATAATCGAATTCTAGTAAATGCAGGGATCAAGAAAATGAGAAGTGGTATGGGGAATTATGGAATACGCGCAATTGCAAAATTAAGTAAAAAAAATATTTCTGAGATAAAAACAAGTGATCTATCTTTTTCAATAGCCCCGAAATTAAATGCTGCAGGTCGATTAGCGGATATGAGCCTAGGAATAAAATGCTTAATTAGCGAGACACAGGAGGAAGCTCTTTTATATGCAAGGCAATTACTCTCACTAAATGATCAAAGAAAATCTATTGAAATTGGAATGCTTGAAACTGCTTTGGATTCAGTGAAAGTCACTAGCAATATTAATTATTCTATTGCATTATTTAATGCTAATTGGCACCAGGGTGTGATTGGCATTATTGCTTCAAGACTGAAAGAGAAATATTATCGTCCAACGATTATTTTTGCAAAAGATGATAGTGGATTATTGAAAGGATCAGGAAGGTCTATACCTTCATTTCATCTTCGTGATGCTTTGGATTTAATATCAAAGGGATACCCTGAAATAATTGTTACTTTTGGGGGGCATGCAATGGCTGCAGGACTAACTATAAGAGAGAAAGATTTAAATAATTTTTCTGAGATTTTTGAGCGGACCGCAAAGAAGCTATTGTCTGAAGATGATTTAAATCTAACAGTGGATGTTGATAACTCTATTCTAGGTTCCGATTTGGACTATAAAACAGTCAATTTAATTAATAAAGAAATTTGGGGTCAGAGCTTTCCTCCTCCGTTATTTTCAGATCAATTTAATGTAATCTCACAGAGAGTTATTGCTGAAAAACATACTAAACTATATTTAAGTAAGGATGAAATTAATTACGATGCAATATTTTTCAATAATGATCAAACCCAACCTGTTAGAATAAGAGCCATTTACTCAATTGAAGTTAATGATTTTAATGGAATTAAGTCCATCCAAATAATAATTAAAAGTATTCTAGATGAATAAAAATATAACAAAGGTAGTAATTGCTAATCTTAAAATGAATGGGTCGTTATCATTTTATGATGGCTATTTAAGGGCATTAAAAGATGGTCTACATGATATCAATAATATTAATGTTGGTTTGTGTGTCCCTTACCCATATTTAGCCCAAGCACAGTCCATTTTGAATGGAAGTAATATTTCATGGGGATCTCAAAATATTGCTAAATTTGAGAATGGTGCACATACGGGTGAAGTTAGCGCCACAATGCTAAATGACTTTGGTGTTCAGTATGTAATTGTAGGCCATTCTGAGAGGAGTACTGCATATTGTGAGTCGAATGAAAATATTGCAGATAAATTTAATGCAATTAAAAAATATAATATGACACCAGTCTTGTGTGTTGGTGAGAACTTAATAGAGCGTGAAGCAGGAATTATGGAGAAGGTAGTTGCTTCTCAAATTGAAACAATCATTAAATGTTATGGAGTTGAGATTTTTTCAGACTCAATTATTGCATATGAGCCTATTTGGGCAATTGGCACAGATATGGCAGCATCTCCTGAGCAAACGAATCATATGTGTAGCTGTATAAGGGAATTCATTAACCAAGACGGTTTAAATGACGTAAATAACCTTAAAATTGTTTATGGTGGAAGCTTAAATTCGGAAAATGCGGTACAATTATTCGGCTTAAATAGCGTTGACGGTGGCTTAATTGGAAGAGCAGCCATAAATATTGAAGAATTTATAAAGATATGTCAGTGCGCTCAGACATTTGAAACTTAACTTTTTAACTGCATAAAATAAAATGGAAAACTTAATTTTAACGATACATACCATGGCAAGCCTTGGAGTTATTGGTTTTGTTCTAGTTCAGCATGGTAAGGGAGCTGATGCCGGCGCTGCATTTGGTGGGGGTAATTCAGCTAGCGCATTTGGAGTGGCAGGAGCAGCAAACTTTTTAAGTCGTGCTACATCAATATGTGTGACAACTTTCTTTTGCACTAGTATTGCACTAGCAGTAATGGCCACAAATAAAGACAGCAATGCAAGTGTTTTAGATATACCTCAAAAAACTTCTGAAACTTTAGCAACTGAAACTGAGCCAGATGGAACTATGGGTACACAAGACATTCCAAACTAGCATGATCATTCTAAATTTGCCGTCGTGGTGGAATTGGTAGACACGCTATCTTGAGGGGGTAGTGACGAAAGTCGTGAGAGTTCGAGTCTCTCCGTCGGCACCATTTTTTCTTTTGCTAAGCACAACCTATAAAATTATTGGATACCCTAATACGCCTCCATGCTATTAAATAATCATCTACCGCCATATTTAGGATTAATTTTGGTGCTTGTAATGATTTTTTTTGGCCAAGCATTTAGAGAGAATTGGAAAAATAAAAATGATAGGTGGTTAATAAAAGCTTGGATTTATGGGGTAATATCTTCCTCTTCCTTCTTTATAATAGCCCTTGTGCCCTTAGATATTTAATTCAAATTAGCTCTTGTTAATTTTTTTTTTGCAATTTAATTGCGATATTAACGGGCTGTCTGGGTCTATATCCTTGTTACAAACAAGACATTTATCCGAATTAGATAGAGCATTTAATCCACCACAACTTCCTTTAATGTTTTTTCCCATCAAGATAACGCCAAGTGACATCAGTCCAATTATTAGCACTAAAAGAATGAATGTTATTATAAAGGTTGTCATAATTTTTTAATTATATAGAAATTTTGTGTTCAATTGCAAGTCCACAAACTAATATTTCATAATCGTTTTATTTTTAAAATTTACCATAATAATTTTCGGACTATTAAATGGAACTTACAGTTCATTTATGTGCCCAAATCTTGATTATATTAAAAATATTCAATTTATCTAAGCACTAAAACATTTTTTTAATTCATCAAATGCGCGAACTAGAATATAATGCGTAACTGAAGCTGCCCTGGAACAGCTTAATCAATCAGGAATATAATTTTTTATGGCAAAATTTTCTCTAAAGCGTGGTTTAGATATTCCTATATTAGGTTCTCCAGAACAAAAAATATATAAAGCCCAGGAGCCAAAAACTATAGCTATTATGGGAACAGATTTTAACGGTTTGAAACCAAAAATGCTAATCTCTGAAGGAGATAAAGTAAATAAAGGCACGCCATTATTTTGCCATAAAGACTCCCCTGAAATTATTTTCGTTTCTCCTTGTAAGGGGAAAGTTAATTCAATTAATAGGGGGGAGCGACGAACTCTACTAAGCGTTGTAATTACTGTAGAAAGTTTGCTAGATAATGGTGTTAATTATACTAAGTTACACGGCAATATTAAATCAGAAAAAGAGTTCGTAAGAAAATGTCTTCTAGATAGTGGTTTATGGTCTTCTTTTCTAACTAGACCTTATTCTAAAATTCCACTACCAGATTCTAGTCCGGCGTCAATTTTTGTAACAGCTATGGATACTGAACCATTAAGCCCAAGTGCTGACTTAGTAATTAATGATAATTTAAACGCCTTCCAGGAAGGTGTTAAAAGAGTTGCATTATTATCCGAAGGAAAAGTTTTTGTTTGTACGGAAGAAGAAAGCCAGCTAGAGATAGATAATTTTGAAACCTATGAATTTAAGGGCCCACATCCAGCAGGTCTAGCGGGGACCCACATGCATTTTTTAGATCCACCAAGTTTAATCAAGACTGTATGGTCAATAGGCTATCAAGATATTTTAGCAATAGGAAAATTATTCTTAACGGGTTTTTTAGACCCAGAAAGAATTATATCAATTTGTG
>Ga0209192_10000735_pt1 | contig 29883 bp, 25 predicted proteins | sample ArcticOcean_MG_C_11_FD_187433 | JGI IMG/M metagenome (GOLD analysis project Ga0209192, IMG submission 187433) | Marine microbial communities from western Arctic Ocean - ArcticOcean_MG_CB2_154 (SPAdes) (version 2) | ecosystem: Environmental > Aquatic > Marine > Oceanic | place: Arctic Ocean... | reverse complement strand
GAGCGATAATGGCGGTAAATCTTCTTGGTAACTCAAATGACTTTGGCCATATCTTGAACTTAATTTCCGGAACAGATATTATTTTAGTCGAGGATAATTGTGAATCAATGGGTGCGGAATTCTCAAATAAAAAGACTGGAACCTTCGGAGTAATGGGTACATTCAGCACTTTCTTCAGTCATCATATTTCCACAATGGAAGGCGGGATTATAGCTACGGACGATAAGGAGTTATATCACATACTTTTATCATTGAGGGCTCATGGTTGGACGAGAGATTTACCAAATAATAATTTAGTTTGCTCAAAAAAAGATAATGAATCTTTAAAGGAAGATTTTCGTTTTGTTTTGCCTGGATACAATGTGAGGCCATTAGAGCTTCAAGGAGCTATTGGAATAGAGCAGATTAAAAAATTACCTATGATAATTTCGGGACGTCAAAAAAATGCAATATCATTCAAGAAACTTCTAGCAAACCATCCAGATCTAATGGTCCAGAAAGAGATTGGGAAAAGCTCATGGTTTGGTTTTAGTTTGATAATAAGACCTGGAAGTAAATTAGATCGTGCATCCTTGGCAAAAACATTGTCCGCCTTAGGGTTCGAATATAGACCAATAGTTACTGGTAATTTTGCCAATAACGAAGTCACTAAATATTTTGATTCAGAGGTGCATGGCGAACTTAAAAATGCTGATTATATCGATAAGAACGGAGTATTTATTGGCAATCATCATTACCCTATGTCAGATGCTTTTTTAGCCCTTGCGAAAATTTAGATAAATTATTAAATGAAACATTGATATTTAAAATAACAGAAAAGGATTTTGGAAATGAATCATAACTCTAAAATATATGTTGCCGGACATAATGGCTTAGCAGGATCAGCAATTTTATATAATTTGAAAGAAGCTGGATTTAAAAATATTATCGTAAAAAGTCATGATGAGTTGGATTTAACTGATCAACAGGTAACTTCAAATTTCTTTAAAATTGAAAAACCGGAATATGTTTTTTTGGCCGCAGGGAAGGTTGGTGGTATCTATGCTAACACCTTGTACCCAGCAGATTTTATTTATCAAAATATCGCTATTCAATCAAATGTTATACATCAATCATATCTCCAGGGTGTAAAAAGGTTACTCTTTCTTGGGTCAAGCTGTATCTACCCAAGAGACTGCAAGCAGCCAATAAAAGAAGAGTATATATTGTCTGGGCCTTTAGAAAAATCAAATAGCCCTTACGCTCTTGCAAAAATTTCAGGGATTGAGATGTGCTCAAGTTATAATCGCCAATACAAAACAAAATATCTAGCAGCAATGCCTACGAATCTTTACGGACCTGGTGATAATTATGATCTTCAGAGCGGGCATGTTATCGCTGCATTGATTAGAAAATTTGCTGAAGCAACAAAATCTAATACCGAAAGTATAGAGGTATGGGGGTCTGGCAAGCCTAAACGTGAATTTCTATGTAGTACTGACTTAGCTGAAGCGTGTGTGTTTTTAATGAACCTTGTTGATGAAAAGTTTAACTCTCTCCTTAAGGCAGATTTAAGTGAAAATTTATATCCTATAATTAATGTTGGTGCTGGAGAGGATATTAGCATTAAAGACTTAAGTTTACTTATTGCTAAAATTTCTGGATTCAAAGGGGAGGTAACTTTTGATAATACTAAGCTTGATGGGACGCCAAGAAAGCTATTAAATGTAGATGTTTTGACTAAACTAGGATGGACGCCTAAAATTTCGATCTCTGATGGTATAAAGAAAGCCTTACAAGATTTTGATTGCTCTTAATCTCATGTTTAATTATGTCGATAAAGCACTTTATTTAATGGACCCAATATACAGTCCAATAAAAAGTCATCACACCATTGCAAAAATTAATAAAGTTACAAATATAAGCCAATACGAGCCATATTTATATTATGTTGCTGTATTCGTCGGGTTGATTTTAATTTTAGGAACCTTGCTTTTAATCGCCTACAAAGCTACCAGCAAAAAAAATAATTAATAAGATTATAATCTTATTGCTTAAAAAAATTATATAATTAAAACTATTGTAAAATAATTAAATTACATTAAATAAAATAAAAAAAAATAAGGCAAAAATGAAGCTTAATCAATTCGATTATTTGAAAAAAGAATTTCCAGGCGCATTTAAAAAAATAGTCTTGGAGCATAAAGCGGTTAACAAGGCGCTATCATTTTGCGATAAAAATAATCAATATTTTTTATTTACAGGAATGTTTTCCGAAGTTAATGACGGGAAGGGCATTTCTGAAGAGTTAGAGACTTATTTGGTTAATTTTTTAGTCAATAAATATGAAGCTACAGCATTCGCAAGGGCTTCAGCATATGTGCTTGAAGATCAAACAGCATTTATTGGTTTTGATTTTGTGAGTATCGATAATAATGTATGGGCACAACAAAATATTTTTCATGTTGACGAAGAAGGAAAAGTTGTTGATGTGGATGAGGATTTTACTAATAGTAGTGACACAAACAATATATGCCCACTAGTAAGTTCTTATTTTGAAGGTATTGACTTTCCAGAAGATACTAAAGAATATTTAAATAATCTTTATGAGCAAGTAAAGCCAAAATTCCTTATTAATAAATTAAAGAAATAACTTACTTAGCCCACGGACGATTGCATCTGAACATTGAAAATGTAGCTTTTCCAGGCTCTGGAGATTTGCTTTTGAAGATAGTGTTTGCTTTAACTGTTACGGCACTATTTTTAGCTAGCTGCAATAAATCCATATCGATGTCTTCCTTACCTCTCTTAACATAAGCAAATTCAGCTAGAACGATGGCATCAACTGTTCCTTTTGAGATACAACCTGTTGGCTTTGTTTTTACAAATAATATTTTGTCTGAGCCATCCTTGATATCGACATATTTTGCACAGCTGGTCAGAAATAAAAATGAGATAGCCAATAAAGTACTATTTATAGTTATTTTATTTATATTCATTTACATAGACTCCAATTAATTTTTTTAGTATTTGAAGATATTTATTCTCTATCATCACTTGGGTCATCAATGGTTCTTAAGTAGTCTTGATGTTCGATAAAAAACTCTACATTATATATCTCTTTAATATCTTCGGATAAGACATATGTGGGAACTACTACTTGCTTGCCTTTCTCCCAATTTCCAGGGATTGTTACATTATATTCTTTAGTCATCTGAAGAGCATCAATTATTCGAATAATTTCATTGAAGTTTCTACCAATATTTTTAGGATAGGATAGAATCACTTGAATTTTTTTATCTGGATCAATTATAAAAACAGACCTAATTGTAGATTTATTAGCTTCTCCAAAAACACCTTTCTGGTCAGCTTTTGGGTGATACATTCCATAAGTGCTGGCTATCTTTAATTTTTTATCTTCAAGAATTGGGTAATCAATATCAGGCCTTTCTAAGCCTATTACTATCGTATCTTTTTTATTTATCCTAATTAAATTTTTGTATCTATTAATATGAGAAACCCACTCTTGGTGATCATCGAGACTGTCAGCACTTAAGGTAATAATTTTTGTTCGCCTTTTTTTAAATTCTGGCTGAAGAAATGCAAGCTCAGCTAATTCAGTAGTACAGATAGGGGTAAAGTCCCCCGGGTGAGAAAATAAAATAGTCCATTTATTCCCGATCCATTCATGGAAGTTAATTTCACCTTTAGTTGATTGAGCAACAAAATTAGGCGCTTTATCTCCAATCTGAAGAGCATAAATATTTCCTGAATAAACAAGGAAGAGTGCTAAATATAGCTTTCTAATTGTATTCATTAAATTTACCCTGTTAACTCGTCTCTTGTTGAAGCGAAAGCTGAAATAGCTTTATCCAAGTCTTCTTCGTTGTGAGCCGCTGAGATTTGCGTTCTAATCCTTGCCTTGTCTTTAGGAACAACAGGAAAGAAAAATCCTATTGCATATATACCTTTTAATAATAATTTCTTACTCATCTCTTGCGCCAGGTTCGCATCTCCCAACATTACTGGTACGATTGGATGATCACCATCATCAACTGCAAACCCCATCTTTTGCATGCCTTTTCGAAAGTAATGCGTATTATGCTCGAGACGATCTCTTAATTCCGTATTACTACCTATCATTTCAAGCGCCTTAAGTGTTGCAGCACATATTGAAGGAGCTAACGTATTTGAGAATAAATAAGGCCTTGATCTTTGCCTAAGCATATCAATAATTTCCTTTCTTCCTGAGGTAAATCCTCCAGAGCCACCACCCAATGCTTTACCAAATGTACTGGTAATGATGTCTACTCGATCCATCACTCCTCGGTATTCATGAACACCTCGACCCGTTTTACCCATAAAGCCAGTTGCATGACAATCATCATGATGAACCATTGCATCAAACTCGTCCGCGAGATCACAAATCTTATCCAGCTGAGCTATTGTTCCATCCATTGAGAAGACACCATCGGTTGTGATTAGAATCCTTCTAGCCCCATTTTTTTTAGCCTCAATAAGTTTGTCTTTTAGATCAGTCATATTATTATTTTTATAACGATATCGAGCTGCCTTACAAAGACGCACACCATCGATAATCGAAGCGTGATTAAGTTCATCAGAAATAACTGCATCTTCATTTGTTAAAATTGTTTCAAATAGTCCAGCATTAGCATCAAAACAAGCTGCATACAGAATAGTTTCTTCCATACACAAGAACTCACTCACTTTTGCTTCTAGCGTTTTATGTATTGTCTGAGTCCCGCAAATAAATCTAACTGAAGCTAGACCAAAGCCCCATCTATCGTAACTAGCTTTTGCAGCATTTATAATTTCACGATTGTTAGCTAAACCCAAATAATTATTCGCACACATATTAATTACTGTGCTGCCATCACTTAAAATTATTTCATTTTTTTGATCTGAGTCAATATGCCTTTCTGTTTTCCATAGACCTGCAGATTTAATATCATCTAGATCACTCACCATACCTTGTCGTGTAGCTTTAAAACTCATTAAAGATCCTTATTAAATTATGATTCCCAATTTAGAATAACTTTGCCTGACATGCCTGATCTCATCACATCAAAACCTTCTTGAAACTCATTAAAACTGTAACGATGAGTAATAATTCTGCCTAAAGGCAGCCCACTTTGGACCATCATTGAGCCTTTGTACCATGTCTCAAAAATTTCCCGGCCGTATACACCTTTAATTGTTAACCCTTTGAATACAACTAAATCCCAATCAATGCCTGATCCTGCTGGCATGATTGCAAGCATAGCTATTCGACCACCATTTATCATTTTTGATAACATATCAGAGAAAGCTACTGGGGAGCCAGACATTTCTAAACCCACATCAAATCCTTCGTAAATACCTAAAGATTGCATTAAGTCTTTTGAAATTGAATCTTTTTCAACATTAACTGTAATTACTGTTGGTAATATTTTTTTAATCAAATTAAGTCGGTATTGGTTTATATCTGTAATTACAATATTTCTTGCACCTGCATGATTTGCAACCATTGCAGACATCATGCCAATTGGCCCTGCACCTGTTATAAGTACATCTTCGCCTACCATATTGAATGACAGTGCGGTATGAACAGCGTTTCCATAGGGGTCAAAGCAAGCCAAGAGGTCTGTTGACATCTCCCTACTTGGTTTGAATATATTTTTTGCTGGAACAGATAAGTACTCTGCAAAAGCACCAGTTCTATTAACACCAACACCAATTGTATTAGGACATAAATGTATTGTTCCTGCCAAACAATTTCGACAACGCCCGCAAGTTATATGACCCTCACCTGAAACTATATCTCCTATTTTTAAGTCATCGACATTAGAACCAAGTTCAACGATTTCACCAGCATATTCATGACCAGTTATCATTGGAATAGGTATAGTTTTCTGGGCCCACTCGTCCCAATTGTAAATGTGAATATCGGTCCCACATATCGCAGTTTTTTTAATTTTAACTAGAACATCATTATTGCCCACATCTGGTTCGGGCATATCTTCTAGCCAAATTCCTTCTTTTGCATGGCTTTTTACTAAGGCTTTCATTAATTCCCCATTAAAGTAGTTACAATAGAAACTTTTAAGAACTTATCATTTTATTTAATTATAAATAAAATGATAGCAATATTTTTAAACTATTATTTGAACCAAATAATTTATTTAGTGACTATATTCTTATGAATTTAATTATGAAAAATATTTTACCTTTTATTTTATGTATTTTATGCGTATTTTCAATGCCAAACAGCTGGGCTTTGGAGAATTATGTCGGGGAATTATTTAAAACTGGTAAGCCTATTAAATCTTATACTGCGACCCAAGCAAAAAAAGAGAAAGAAAATTCCATTTTTTGGGAAATTGTCGACCTTGATGGAAAAAAACATTATTTGTTTGGAACCATTCACACTGATGATAACCGTGTGTCAAATTTCAAACCCATTGTCGAAGAAAAACTAAAGGAGATTGATATTTTTGTGATGGAAACTGATGAGATTCTTGATCGATCGATACTTCGTGTTGATCCAAAAGTATATGAAGGGCAGCTAAGTTCGGATGAGTTAGAGAAAATTGATTTATTAGCAGATTTTCATACGATGCCTAGAGAAAATATGTTGTCAATGAAACCTTGGCTTTTGGCTGTTATATTTGATTCACCAAGACCGATTACACCCTTCAATCAAGATAATTTATTAAAATCTAAGGCTGAGGATTATATGAAAATTACCCAAGGTCTGGAGTCGCCAAGTGAACATTTTAAAGCTTTAGATAGTTTTACGATAGATGAGCAGATCACATTGCTTAGAGCTGTTTTAAAAAAAGAACTTGAGCAAAAGGAAGCAAACTATGAGTCGTTAATATCTGCGTATTTAACTTTTAATACAGAATATATCTTAAGGATTGATAGCGAGCTTACAAAAAGTCTTGTTTCTAAAGCCATCTGGGAAAAAATGGAATATCATTTCCTTATTAGAAGAAATAAGCTTTTTGGTGAAAGGGTTAAGGGGTTGATAAAGGGGAATAGAATATTTATTGCTGTTGGAGCATCTCACTTAGGTGGGGAGACTGGCTTACTAAATCAATTCAAAGATGCCGGCTTTAAATTAAGAGCAATCCAAGCATTTGATTGATATATCAATCTAATGTGGAATAATGCATAGATGAATGAAAAATTAATTAAGTCAAAAAACAACCCTTTTTATAAAAGTTTAAAAAAACTTTATTCCAATTCTTCCTTTAGAGAAGACCAAAATCAGACTATTTTAGATGGCCCTCATCTGATCCAATCATTTTTACAATATGGATCACCAGTAGCTTTCATCAAAGATTTAAGTATCAATAGTCCTGAAATAGAAAGTTTAATCTCTGAGGTTGATTGTTCTGGCTATTTTCTGTGCCACGAATTATTTATGCAATTAAGTGAGTTAAAAAGCTCAACTGGTATTCTGGCAATTGTTGATACTCCAAAATCCAAGCCTGAAAAATCTGATGGACTTGTTTTATTATTGGATGGTATTCAAGATCCAGGTAATTTGGGAAGTATCTTAAGGACTTCTAAAGCAACTAATGTTAGTTCTGTTGTTTTATCAAAAACATGTGCTGATTTATGGTCACCTAAAACACTTAGGGGAAGTCAGGGCATTCAGTTTTCACTTCAATGTAGCGTGCAAGATTTAGATGAGTGGATTCTAAATTATAAGTACGATGTTATTGCACTAACATCGAATGGCGAGTCTATTTTTAAAAAAAGGCTTAATTCAAATATGGCAATTTTAGTAGGTAACGAAGGCAATGGCATTTCTAATCACCTGCTTAAAAATGTTACAGATACTATCTCCTTGCCTATGCACAAAGATGTCGAATCAATAAATGTTGGAGCAGCGGTTAGTGTATTTGTTTACGAGCATTATCGACAATTATGCGCTGATTAGGGTTTAATTCAATACAATTTACCTGTTCAATTAATCCAACGTCCCAGTTTTTTGATGCATACAAAAGTATTTCTTCTTTACTTGCATCCTCAGTACTTTTATCAATTTTTTGATTAAGAAACCGCAGCCCTTCAATTAGTATTGATGAAGCATTGAGAGTTTGTAACTTGTCTCCGTTACTTTTGCTTAACTTTTGATGATTTAGTGTGATAATTGGTATATGCATATAGGTTTTTTTTGAAAAACCTAATAGATCGTTTATATAACGTTGTTTGATTGTTGAGTTTAACAAGTCAGTGCCCCTGACAATGTTACTTACAGATTGCAGTTCATCATCTATAACTACAGCCAATTGATATGCAAATAGCTGATCAGACCGTTTAATTATGAAATCTCCTATCAAATTTTTAATGTTATACGATTGAAGACCTTGAACTTTATCAATAAAGTTAGTTGATTCATAATTGTAAATTAACCTAATTGCTGAACTATCTGATGAAGGATGCTGCTTATTTCGACAGTGGTTATTATAGATTGGCTCATTAATATTAGATGAGTTTAAAATTGCAATTTTTTTTCGAGTACATTGGCAGTTATAAGTAAGATTTCTTTTTTTTAATATTTCAAAATTATTGTTATATTCCTTAATATTTTCACTTTGCCTTGATATATCTCCATCCCAAATTAAGCCCAAACTCTCTAGCATTTTGAGAATAGATAGCTCTGCACCCTCAAGAGTTCTGGGAGAATCAATATCATCAATTCTAATTTTCCATAACCCGTTATTATGTTTAGCGTCCAAATAACTGGCTAAAGCAGCAACAATAGAACCAAAGTGAAGTGGTCCAGAAGGTGTGGGAGCAAAACGTCCGATATACAAAGTTAATTATCCCTTTGAGTGTATGGGGGGACATACCAATCAGTTAATGTTTTTCCTGATATTGTAAGCTGACAATGATACCTGCTATAGTTATCAGCACTTACATGAAAATAATAAACTCTTTTGATTGAAGGCCAATTTTCTGACGTTCTGATTAGAGTAATTTTATTACAATGAACTGAATCATCTAATAATTGTAAATTAAATTGTTTGGCAATGTTTTTTCCGTGAAAAATAGCTATCTCTCTCTTGGTTGTAGTCTCAAACCAAAAATAAACGAGTAGAAAAACTAAAAAGATAAAGAAATAATCAAGCATAGATTTTATTGATGAAACCCTTTTATTAAAAAACGCTAATGGTTAAAATTGCACTAAATTGATGCATTTCTAATTCAATTGGTGTTTATTAACCAAAATTTTACATGAAACTATAGTAACAAATTTAATTTTGTGGATAATAAATTTTAATTTGAAACTATAGGAATTTATTGATGGAAAATTTAACAGATCAAAGCGACGTTCTTTTTATACTTCTGGGAGCAATTATGGTGTTAGCAATGCATGCTGGCTTTGCTTTTTTAGAAGTTGGAACGGTCAGGGAAAAAAACCAAGTAAATGCATTAGCTAAAATTATGGCTGATTTTTCAGTCTCTACAATAGCCTATTTTTTTATTGGCTATAGCTTGGCTTATGGAGTTAATTTTTTTGATACGGCGTCTGCACTAAGTGAAAAAAGCGCCTATGAATTAGTCAAATTTTTTTTCCTGTTAACCTTTGCTGCTGCAATTCCTGCAATTATATCTGGAGGGATTGCTGAAAGAGCAAAGTTTAACCCCCAAATGATCGCCTCATTTCTTTTAGTCGGTTTTTTATATCCTTTTTTTGAGGGGGTAATTTGGAACGGTAATTATGGTTTTCAGGAGTTTTTAACCAATAGTTTTGGTGCCCCTTTTAATGATTTTGCTGGATCAGTCGTTGTCCATGCAATGGGTGGATGGATAGCTTTGGCCGCTGTACTTTTATTAGGCGCTCGGTATGGAAGGTATTCAAAAGATGGTAAATTAAATGCGTTTCCACCTTCAAGTATTCCATTCTTAGCTCTCGGTTCATGGATACTAACAGTAGGGTGGTTTGGTTTCAATGTGATGTCAGCTCAAACTCTTGATGGAATAACTGGTTTGGTTGCAGTTAATTCTCTTATGGCAATGGTGGGAGGCACTCTTGCTGCTTTAGTGGTCGGTAAAAACGATCCTGGGTTTCTTTATAATGGCCCATTAGCAGGATTAGTTGCCGTTTGCGCAGGATCAAATCTTTTTCACCCACTAGGCGCTCTTGCAACTGGATTAATAGCAGGCGCTCTGTTTGTTTGGACATTCTCACTTACACAGAATAAATGGAAAATAGATGATGTACTGGGTGTATGGCCTTTACATGGGATATGCGGGGCATGGGGCGGTATAGCTGCTGGTATATTTGGCCTAACTTCTCTTGGTGGGCTTGGAGGAGTAACTTTTTACTCTCAACTAATTGGGACTCTAGTGGGAATTTCAGTTGCATTTATTGGCGGCTATATAATTTACTCAATTGTTAAAAGCACAATGGGAATTCGACTTACTGAAGAAGAAGAATTTAATGGTGCTGATATTACTATTCATAAAATAAATTCAGTTTCAAGCGATAGATAATAAGTAATTACCTTTATTCTATAGCATGCTAAAATTTAGCATGTCAAAGATTCATGTAATTATTCCAGCAGCAGGATCTGGCTCTAGGATGGGTCAAGAAATTCCTAAACAATTTTCATCTTTTCATGGAAAAACATTAATTGAATGGGTGGATTTTATTTTTTCAAATGTTTCTGTTGTTGATACAATCTCGGTTGCTTTTAATTCTGATGAAAGAAATAACGTTGACAATTCAAATTACAGTTTTTCCCATAAAACTAAGATTTATTATTCCGGCGGAAGTAGTAGGTCAGAGACTGTTTTAAATACACTTAATTCAATAGAAAGATTTACATCAGATGATGATTGGGCCCTTGTTCATGATGCATCAAGGGTAGGCATTACTGAGTCCTTTATAAATTCTTTTATCAAAGAAGTGGGTCAGGATAGTGTAGGCGGTATAGTTGCATTACCATCGGTAGATACAATAAAAAGAGTTAATCAATCAAATAAAATTATTAAAACCGAAAGTCGTGACACTTTGTGGTTGGCGCAAACTCCTCAAATGTTTAAATATAAAAAACTAATCGAAGCGCTTAATAGTTTTAATGGAACGCCTACAGATGAAGCAGAAGCAATTGAGGCACTGGGATTAAAACCAATGGTTTATAAAGGGCTAGTTACTAACTTTAAGATTACTTACCCAGAGGATTTAATAAATATGAACCAGATTTTTAATACGTTAATTAAAGGGAAGACAAATGTCTAGAGTAGGGCAAGGATTCGATGTTCATAAATTTATATTAGACAGACCGTTAATTATTGGCGGGGTTGAAATTGATTATGAATACGGCTTAGAGGGGCACTCAGATGCTGATGTATTGATTCATGCAATCATCGATGCTTTACTGGGAGCAGCAGGACTGGGCGATATTGGCCAACATTTTCCAGATACTGATGCTGCGTATAAGGATATCAACTCTCGCAAACTATTAAGAAACGTGGTCGAGACTTTAAAATTAAATAATTATATTATTGGAAATATTGATGCGACAATTATATGTGAATCCCCAAAGATGAAATCATATATAAATCAAATAGTAACTAATATTTCTGATGATTGTATGTGTGATTTAAATCGTATTAATATTAAGGCAACCACTACAGAGAAGTTAGGTTTTATTGGCAGGGGCGAAGGGATTGCAGCTCAAGCAATTTGTTTAATTGAGTTGGTCTAGTTATATTCCTTAAGTAAAACCACAACAGCTCCACTTCCACCATCATGTCTAGGTGCTTGAGCATATGCGATGACTTCATCTTTTTGCGCCAACCAATTCTTGACTTTATTTCTTAAGATAGGCTCTTTATTTTTAGATCCAATACCTTTCCCATGAATTATTCTTATACATCTCACATGTCTTTTTTTGCATTCTTGAATATAATCTACGATATAGGATTTTGCTTCTTGAGAAATCATTCCGTGAAGGTCAATTGATCCTTGAACAACCCAATATCCTTTTTTTAATTTATTTAAAATATCCGGTGAATGACCTTGTCTTAAATATAATAAACCATCCTCTGATTCAATATTTTCATAAATGTAATCATCACTTATAGAGTCGAGTAGCACTCTTTTTTCATCCTCTAAGAGCTTCTTTGCAATTGGTTTTGGTTTTGGTTTAGTCGAATTTATTTCAATAGTTTTTGACTTTATTTTAAGGGGCTTAACATTTTTGACAGCCTCTCGAAAAATATTTTCATCATCATTATGCATTATTTGCAAGATATCTTTCTGCATCAAGAGCAGCCATACAACCAGTACCAGCACTCGTTACAGCTTGTCGATAAATATGATCTTGAACATCTCCAGCAGCAAAGATACCTTTGATACTAGTTGCAGTAAAATCACCCTCTCTTCCACACTTTGTAACAATATAGCCATTTTCCATCTTTAATTGACCTTCAAAAATATCTGTATTTGGCTTATGACCTATGGCAATAAATACACCATTCAACTTAATATCTTTTATTTTATTAGATTTTGTATTTTTAATTTTAATACCAGTTACACCAGAATCATCACCAACAACTTCATTAAGCTCACTAAATAATTCTAACTCTATCTTTCCTTCTTTGACTTTTTCGTGAATTTTATTCATCTCTATTACTTCAGCCCTAAACTCATCCCTTCTATGAATTAAAGTCACTTTACTTGCAATATTTGCAAGGTATAAGGCCTCTTCAATCGCAGTACTTCCACCACCGACCACAGCTACTTCTTGATTTTTATAAAAGAAGCCATCGCATGTAGCACAGGCCGAAACCCCCTTACCTAAAAAATCTTTTTCACTTTGTAAGCCAAGATATTTTGCTGATGCGCCTGTCGATATAATCAAAGCATCACATGTGTATTCATCGTTATCACCTAAAAGCTTAAATTTTTCTTCTTTAAATTTACATGTATGAATATGGTCAAATAAAATTTCAGTGTTGAATCTTAATGCATGTTTTTCAAATCTTTCCATTAAGTCTGGACCCATTACTCCATCTGTATCTGCCGGCCAGTTATCAACATCAGTGGTTGTCATTAGTTGCCCACCTTGAGCTATACCAGTTATTAGCAATGGTTTAAGGTTCGCACGAGCTGCATAAATTGCTGCTGAATATCCAGCGGGGCCTGAACCAAGTATAATGAGGCGTGAATGTTTGGACATTGTTTAATAGTTCCTAGAATCTAATTGAAACATAATTCTAGTTTAGACTGAGCATCTAATCAATTGATAATATTGTTTATTATGATAATTATTTAAATCATTACGATTAGTTTTATTAATCTTTCTACTTAAAATCTTTTATATATGAGTTCAATTTTGGATTTAGCCTGATATAATTTAAAATATTTTATAGAGTATTCTTAATTGCTTTCACGACGTAAATCAAACAGTAGTAAAAAATTATCTTTATCCAAAAAAGTGCCCAGAGACCTAGCAAGCAGAGTAATTAGGGAGGCATCATGGTTTAGCTTATTATTTATCGGTTTATATATAACTCTCGCACTAGCTAGCTTCTCCGGAAGTGACTCTTCTTTCTCTCACAGTGTCGATGTCGGTAAAAATATAAATAATTTGGCAGGTGTAAGCGGAGCTTATTTCTCTGATTTCTTTTTAAATATTTTAGGCTTATCTGCTTGGTGGCTTGTATTCTTGAGTATATATAGTATTTTCTTGATTTACCCAAGAATTGAAAATGAGAATTATGAAATAAAACACCTTCTAATTATTCACTATTTAGGCTTTTTATTACTTTTATTGTCATCATCAACTTTTGAGGCTGGTTATGCTATCAATTTTTCAGCACATTTACCTTCTGAGCAGGGAGGTCTCTTAGGGAACAATATTTATGAGTTCTTAGAGAAAGCAATGGGGTATATAGGAACACTAGTATTTTTAGTTATTTCTTTCGCTATTGGCTTTAGTTTATTTACGGGCTGGTCCTGGATAACAATTTCAGAAAGTATAGGTAATCTTATATGTAATTTATTTAAAAGTATTATAGAAAAATTTGATGACTGGAAAGATAGAAGAGAGGGCAAGAGGTTTGAAAAACAGAGGACATCCTTTGTTGAATCTGAGAGAAGGAAGCTAGAAAATCGTTTGCCTGTTAAAATTTTAGACGTAAAATCTGTCACAAAAGAAAGCGTGAGGGTGAAAAGAGAAAAGCAAACTAACTTATTTACTGATTCAGACTCAACTCTCCCGCCACTGCATCTTTTAGATCAGCCAATAAATGAAGTATCTATTCAATCAGCTAAAACTATTGAGTTTATATCAAGATTGATCGAAAAAAAATTATTGGATTTTGGTATTGAAGCAAAAGTTATTTCAGCACAACCCGGACCAGTTATTACTCGTTACGAATTTGAACCAGCAGCTGGAGTAAAGGGAAGTCAAGTTATAAACCTAGCTAAAGATTTAGCTAGAGCATTATCAGTTGTAAGTGTAAGAGTTGTAGAAACGATACCTGGTAAAACCTGTATGGGCTTGGAGATCCCTAATCCTGACAGGCAAATTGTGTACTTTTCAGAAATAGTAAGCTCAAAAATTTTCGCTGATACATCTGATCTTCTAGCAGTAGCTCTCGGTAAAGATATTTCTGGCAAACCTGCGGTTGCTGATATTTCTAAAATGCCACATATATTAATTGCTGGTACTACTGGATCAGGTAAGTCTGTTGCTATCAACGCTCTTGTTCTAAGTCTTTTATATAAAGCTACTTGCGATAAAGTTAAGATGATTCTAATTGATCCTAAGATGTTGGAGCTGTCAGTCTACGAAGGAATCCCACATTTGTTAGCCCCAGTGGTTACTGATATGAGGCAAGCAGGCAATGCATTAAATTGGTGTGTTGCAGAAATGGAAAAAAGATATAAATTAATGTCTGAGTTTGGAGTTAGGAATCTTGCAGGCTTTAATCAAAAAATAAAGGAATCGCATGAAAAGGGAAAACCTTTAACTAATCCGTTTTCGTTAGACCCTGATAACCCAGAAATTTTAGAAGAGCTCCCGTTAATTGTTATTGTGATAGATGAACTAGCAGATCTAATGATGACAATGGGGAAAAAAATTGAAGCACTAATTGCGAGGCTTGCACAAAAAGCAAGAGCATCAGGCATTCATTTGGTTCTTGCAACTCAACGCCCATCGGTAGACGTCATTACGGGCCTGATTAAAGCAAACATTCCAGTTAGAATAGGCTTTCAGGTTTCAAGTAAAATTGACTCAAGAACGATTTTAGATCAAATGGGAGCAGAAACACTTTTAGGTAAAGGCGATATGTTATATATGCCGCCTGGAACAAGTTACCCAGATAGAATTCATGGAGCATTTGTTTCGGATCGAGAGGTTCATAAGGTTGTGAGTTTTCTTAAATCAAAAGCTGAGCCAAATTATATAGAAGAAATTCTTAATCCCAATGATGGTGCTAATAGTATTTTAGGGGAGTCAGGACCATCAGGAGAAAAAGACCCTCTTTATGATGAAGCCGTCGAAATTGTACTTAGAACTAAAAAAGCATCAATTTCTTATGTTCAAAGAAATTTGCGGATTGGATATAATCGTGCCGCAAGAATTATTGAAGATATGGAGAAAGCTGGGTTAGTAACACCTATGAATAATGCTGGAAACCGAGAAATAATAGCAAACAATAAAAATGATTAAATTTTTTGTTATTTTGTTATTTTGCTCAAATGCGTTTTCAAATCCTGATTCTGATTTAGTGGTTATACTGGATAATATGAGATCACTGAATGGTAATTTCAAACAAAAAGTTACGGATCAAAGTGGGGCAATCCTTCAGGAGGCTTCAGGCCAGTTCTTTTTTAAAAAACCTAATTTATTTAAGTGGGATTATCTAGAACCTTCAAAAAGTCAGTTAATAAGTGATGGCGAATTGCTGTATCTTTACGATCCTGATTTAAAACAGGTTGTAATAAGCCAATTAAATAAGATTGGAGGGGTGAGCCCAGCGATGCTCTTAGTAACGAGTGATGTAAAAAGCCTTTTTGAAATAAGCAATATACAAGATTCAGAAGGAGTTAATTGGTTTAAGGCCTTACCCCACGAACCGAAAAAAGCTAACTTTAAAAAAGTATTTATTAATTTCAAACAAGGTAAGTTGCAAAGAATGAGGATTGTTGATGGCTTTGATAATACAACTGAAATAAACTTTATTAAAGTCAATCAAAATCCAATTATAAATGAAGCAATTTTTTTATTTAATACCCCCGAAGATATTGACGTTATAAAAAATTAGATGAACACACAATCATCAATGCCATTAGCTGAGTTTTTAAGGCCCAAAAATATTAAAGATATTATAGGGCAGCAGCATATATTAGGTGATGGCCAATCTCTCAGAGTTGCAATTGATTCGGGCAACTTACCATCTATGATCTTGTGGGGGCCACCAGGCGTTGGAAAGACTTCAATTGCTAGGGTAATATCAGATAATGTTGATGCTCAGTTTATTTCTCTTTCTGCTGTGTTATCAGGAGTTAAAGAGATAAGAGAATCCGTTGCAAAAGCTCAATTTGTATCTGAACAGAAAAATCAAAAAACTATACTTTTTGTTGACGAGGTGCATCGATTTAATAAAAGCCAGCAAGATGCTTTTCTACCCCATATTGAATCAGGCTTAATAATATTTATTGGTGCAACTACTGAAAATCCATCATTCGAAGTTAACTCAGCTTTATTAAGCAGATGTCAAACTTACGTTCTTAAATCTCTTTCATCAGAAGAATTAACAGATATTATCAGCATAGTACTTAAAGAGTATAAGCAAGTATCGGTCGATAACCTATCTAGAGAAATGATACTTGTATATGCAAATGGTGATGCTAGGCGTTTGATAAATTTACTTGAGATGCTTATCAATACTTTTGAACCAGAACTAAGTGGCAATATTACCAGTGAACTAGTTGAGAAGATAATATCTGACAAAGTTAGAAAGTTTGACAAGAGTGGTGAGCAGTTTTACGATCAAATATCAGCAATGCATAAGTCTGTAAGAGGCTCAAATCCAGATGCTTCAGTTTATTGGTTGTTAAGAATGATTGATGGCGGAGCTGATCCTCTTTATTTAGCTAGAAGGATAATAAGAATATCTATCGAAGATATTGGGTTAGCAGATCCAAAAGCTCAGACAATTGCTTTAGAGGCTTATCAAATTTTTGAAAGATTAGGTTACCCAGAAGGCGAATTATCTTTAGTAAATGCTATTCTATATCTATCATTAGCACCTAAAAGTAACGCATCATATATGGCTTATAATGAAGTTAAAGGATTTATAAATAAGCATCAGCAGTTCGATGTCCCTCTCCATTTGAGAAATGCACCAACTAAGTTGATGGAGAACTTAGATTATGGGAAAAATTATCGTTATGCACATAACGAACCAGACGCATATGCTGCTGGTGTAAAATATTTTCCTGATGAAATGGGGCAGGTAAATTTTTACAAGCCGACAGATCGTGGTTTAGAAATTAAAATTAAAGAAAAATTAGAATATCTGAAATCATTGGATGATTCATTTATTAATAATCAGGATAAAAAATGATTGATATAAATTTGTTAAGAGAGAATAGTAAGGAAGTAGCTAAATTGCTTAAACAGAGAGGGTTTGATTTAGACATTTTGAAATATGAATCTTTAGAAAAAGATAGAAAAGTGATTCAAGTTAAAGCTCAAGAGTTACAAGGACAGCGAAATCAATTTTCAAAGAATATTGGCATTGAGAAAGGTAAAGGTAATGATGCTTCTGATTTAATGGCACGAGTAAATATTATTGTGGAAACCTTAAAAAAATTAGAGAGTCAATTAGCAATAATTCAAGTAGCATTAAATCAATTTTTATTGAATATTCCAAATATACCTCATGATTCAGTGCCAAATGGCATTTCGGAGAAAGAAAATAAAGTTGTAAAAGAACATGGGAAGCCACACAATTTTGATTTTGAAGTTAAAGATCACGTAGATGTCGGGGCAAATCATGGTTTAGATTTTGAATCAGGAAGCAAGTTGTCAGGAGCAAGGTTTGTCTGTATGAAAGGCAACATGGCTCGACTCCACCGAGCAATTGGCCAGTTGATGTTAGATATTCAGACGCAAGAGCATGGTTATGAAGAGTGCTATACCCCATATTTAGTTAATGAAGAGTCATTAATTGGAACAGGCCAACTTCCTAAGTTCTCTGAGGATTTATTTAAAACAAGTAAGGGGGATGATGACTCCCTTTACCTTATTCCAACAGGTGAGGTCCCCTTAACAAATTTTGTGCGAGATACTATAGTTAATGAAAATGATTTACCATTAAAATTCACAGCCCTTACACCATGTTTTAGATCTGAGGCTGGCTCTTATGGAAAAGATACGAGAGGTATGATTCGCCAACATCAATTTGATAAAGTCGAGATGGTTCAAATAAGCCATCCTGATTTTAGCTATAATATTCTTGATGAAATGGTAACTCATGCTGAGAATATTCTTCAAAAATTAGACTTACCTTATAGAGTTGTTTCTTTATGTAAGGGCGATATGGGATTTGGGGCAGCTAAGACATTTGATATTGAAGTTTGGCTACCATCACAAAATGCTTATAGAGAAATATCCTCCATATCAAATTGTGAGGATTTTCAAGCAAGAAGACTGAAGGCTCGATATAAAAACTCAGAGGAAAAAAATAAATTTCTACATACATTAAATGGCTCAGGGTTAGCCGTAGGAAGAACATTGGTTGCTATTTTAGAAAATTTTCAACAAAAGAATGGAAACGTTGTCATTCCAAAAGCTTTGGTTGCTTATATGAATGGTGAAGAAGTTTTAACTTTTGATTAAAATTCGTATTTTTTAATCTCACCATTATTGGCTATAATTGCAGTATTAACAATATTTAAAAATATACCATGCTCCAACACTCCTGGAACTTCTGATAATTTTTTTGATAATGATGAAATATCGCTGTATTCGCAATTACAATCCAGAATAAAGTTACCATAAGATGAGATAGCATAACCATCATCAGCGGTATTTTTTCTTAAATCACATTTCAGCGCATATTCTTCAACAATTTTTTTAGTTATTTTCCATGCAATAGGCGAAACTTCAATTGGTATAGGAAAATTTACTCCAATTTTTTTTACTATTTTAGAGTTATCACCAATAATGATACATTCACGGCTTGAACTAGCTAATAATTTTTCTTTAATTAAATCGTAACCACGACCTTTAAGAACCTCTATTGGGTCATTGAGGGTGATTTCATCAGCACCGTCCACATAGTAATCTATTTTATCAATTTGATCTAAAGAGATACACACCAAGCCTACTTCAGCTGCTCTTATATTGCTAATGGTTGAGCTAGCTACAACTTTTATATCAAGACTTTCTTTTTTTATTTTTTTTGCCAACCCATCAATAAAAAAATTTGCTGTAGATCCAGTTCCAAGGCCAACTGTTATATTATCTCTCTGAGTAACATGCTCTACCGCGGCATTTGCAACTAATTCTTTATCATTCATATCTTAAATCCATTATGTAAGTAATAATTGTTTATAATGTTGCGTCCCTTAATAAAGATAGTATTGCATGACTACAAAAATAGTAAATAATAAATTAAAAAAAAATATTTTCCTCGAAGTTCATACCTCATTAAGTCATTCGATTGGTATTTATTTTGAGGAGTTTTTGAAAATAGATCAAAAATCATTAAATATTATCACTTGCTCAGTCTTTGATGCTATTCGTATTAAAGAGGAAATTGCATGGTTTTTTCCTGAGTTAAAGGTAAATCTTCTTCCGGACTGGGAAACTTTACCTTATGACCAAATATCACCACACCCAGACTTAACTTCAGAAAGGTTATCAACATTGTATCAAATGACTAAAAAAGAATTTGATATTAATTTAATACCAATTACTACAGCTCTTCATTTTATGCCTCCAAGAGATTATATTGAAAAGTATAGTTTTCAATATAAAAAAGATGAAAATGTTGATATAGAGAGTTTTAAAGAAAGACTGGTTAACAATGGCTATTTAATGGTGGATAAGGTAATTCAGCCCGGGGAATATTCGACTCGAGGTGGTCTGATTGATTTATTCCCAATGGGATCAATAGTACCTTATCGAATAGATTTTTTTGATACGCAAATTGATTCCATAAGGACATTTGATCCAGATACCCAAAGAAGTTTGTATCCAACAAATGAAATAAAGCTATTACCTGCAAGAGAATGCCCAATTGATGAATCAGGCATCAAAGTATTCCGACAAAATCATAGAGAAAAGTTTGATGGCGACCCATCAAAATCAAAAATTTATAAAAGTATAAGTAAAGGAGTTCCTTTTGCTGGCATGGAATGGTATTTGCCTTTATTTTTTGAATCTACAGATACAATATTTGATTATTTAGACTTAAATGACCCTGTATTTATACCTGATTTTTTAGCGTCTGCATCCCAAAATTACTGGTCGGAGGCGGAAAAAAGATTCAGCTTGTATGCTTATGATCTGGATAGGCCTATCCTTAAGCCGAACGATTTCTTAATTCCTTCTGATATATTTTTTAAGAATATAGATAAATTTCAAAAACTAAAAGTTCATAAAAGAAAATTAGATAAAGTTTTCCCTGATATTAGTATTGATAGAAGTAATGAAGCCCCATTGAACAAACTTCAATTATTCATTTCAAGTAATAAGCGTAAAGTGCTTATATGTACAGAGGGTTTGGGCAGGAGAGAGACGTTGGGTGAGCTTCTGAATCAAAGTAAGATTAAATTTTCTGTAGTCGATGACTGGCAAAAATTCACTGATTCTAATGACAAGGTAAACCTTATAACCAGCCCACTTCATAATGGATTTATATCTAATGATATTTGTATTATTACCGAAAATGAAATTTTTCCAAATTTTACAAAACAACCAACCCGAAAGAATAAAAATAAAAATTTTAATTCGGACGGTATTGTTAAGGATCTAACCGAACTCAATATTGGAGATCCAGTTGTGCATGAGCAATATGGGGTTGGTCGATATCAAGGACTCACTAATTTAGATTTTGACGATAATCAAACAGAGTTTTTATTACTTCATTACAAAGGTGACACTAAGTTATATGTTCCAATTTCGCAACTTCATTTAATATCAAGGTATTCAGGTGGACCGATGGAATCTGCCCCATTGAACAGTCTTGGAAATGCTAGTTGGGATAAGGCCAAGACAAAGGCTCTTATGCAAATTCATGATACTGCGGCGGAACTTTTAAGTCTTTATGCAAAACGTTCCTTGCAAAAAGGAACTAGCCAAACTATCGCTTTAAATGATTATGAATCCTTCATTGAAGAGTTTCCTTTTGAGGAGACAGCAGACCAACTTGATGCTATTGAGAGTGTAATAAAAGATATGGAATCCCCAAGACCAATGGATAGATTGGTTTGTGGCGATGTTGGATTTGGTAAAACTGAAGTTGCACTGAGGGCTGCATTTATATCAGCAATGAATTCAAAGCAGGTAGTTGTTTTGGTCCCAACAACACTTTTGGCCGAGCAACATTTCAATACTTTCTTAGATAGGTTTGCGAAATGGCCAATAAAGATTGATGAAATATCAAGATTTAAAACTAAAAAACAACAAAATGAATCATTGGTAAAATTAAAGGAGGGTAAGGTCGATATTATTATTGGTACTCACAGGCTCTTACAACCTGATATTGAATTTAGAGATCTTGGACTTGTGATTATTGATGAAGAGCATCGTTTTGGGGTACGACAGAAGGAAAATCTTAAGGCATTCAGGGCAAACGTCGATGTTTTAACATTAACTGCCACGCCTATACCAAGAACTTTATCAATGGCAATGGAGGGCTTAAGAGAATTTTCAATTATAGCCACTCCACCACAAAAGAGATTATCCATAAAAACATTTGTACATGAATTTAGTACTGGAACTATCCGTGAAGCAGTTCTTCGAGAGTTTAACAGGGGTGGTCAAGTCTATTTCCTTCATAACGAGGTCAATACGATTCATTCTATGCATGAAAGACTTTTAAAGTTGATCCCTGAGGCCAAAATAGGTGTTGCTCATGGTCAATTGAGAGAAAAAGAACTGGAACATGTAATGCACGACTTTAATCATCAAAGAATCAATATTTTGTTATGCACCACTATTATTGAGAATGGTATTGATATACCCACAGCTAATACAATTATTATAAATCGTGCAGATAAGTTTGGCTTAGGGCAGTTGCACCAACTTAGGGGGCGAGTGGGCCGTTCACATCATCAGGCTTACGCTTATCTACTCTTAGATCAAGATAAAAAAATATCATCTCAAGCTAAAAAAAGGTTAGATGCAATTCAATTATTAGAAGATTTAGGTGCCGGATACTATTTAGCGATTCATGATTTAGAGATAAGAGGGGCAGGGGATTTACTTGGAGACAATCAAAGTGGCCAGATTCATGAAATTGGATTTAATTTATATATTGATATGCTAAATCAGACCGTCAAAGAAATTAAGTTAGGTAAAAAATTAGATATCAACGCACCACTCACTAAACATAAAGAAATTAATTTGCATGCTCCAACAATTCTCCCTGAGAGCTATTGCCGTAATATTAATGAAAGACTTATTGTTTATAAGCGCTTATCAGACTGCAAAAGTACTGAGAGTTTAAATGAATTAAAAGAAGAGCTAATTGATCGTTTCGGAATTATGCCTGAACAAACTAAAAACTTAATTATTACTCATCAATTAAGGGTGGATATTGAAAACTATGACGTAATAAAGATAGATGCGAGTTCTTCATCTGTGGAAGTTACTTTTAAAAAAGATGCAAATATTGATGCAGTTAAATTAATCGATCTTATTCAATCTGACAAAGCAGTTAAAATGAATGGTCCTGATAAAATCAAGGCAATGGTTGCTATCGATGATTTAAATAAAAGGTCAGCGTATATAAAAAAATTATTAAGCGATGTAGTTTAAATTAAGACCAATTTGCCTTGCTTAACAAAGTAAATAGCTTTTTGAATCGAGTATTTATCATTAAATAGAGATTCATATAAATTTAGTTGGTCAGAATGAGTTTTTGCTTCAATCTTTAAGTCTAATTGATCATTAAACACAGTTTTATAATCAATAATCCATCTGACTCCGTCTTCAATAAAAGTTCGGTCAGGAATAAGTATTTTGTCTTCATTTTCTATTAAATGAAGGTAATTAACTTCCATACGTTCATCCTCATGAAGCTGATAAATCCATTGCCCATCTTTACTTTTTTGTAGTGAAAGTAGTGATTCCTGTACTACCTCCATTGCAGAATTAATTTCAGTTTTTTTGTAGCTATTTTTACTTAATGACTCATAAATAAAACTTAATTTTTTACTTAATAATTTATTTATATCTAACTGTTTTTTAATAATAATTTTATAATAATTATGAATTAAAGTTCCTGTAGTTGTGTAAATAGTATTTGTGGAATATAGACTATCTTTTACTATTTTACTTGTTGGAATTTGTGTAATTATATTCAACTTTCGATCAAAATATTTACTTTTAAGTCGTCTTAATTTTGGTTCAAATATTGTATAATCATCATTTTCATATATACCAACTTCTTGAATTTTTCTCTCATTAATTAGAGGCCATAATATCTTGAGAAAGCTATTCTTAGGAATGCTTAGCTCACCTTTTTTATTTTCCGAAACAGTTCCAATTAAATGACAATCCCATTCGGCTCTAGTAATTGCTACATACAGCAGCCTAATTTTTTCATTTTTTAATCTCGTTAATTCCTTACTCCGGTGGTAGGTATAAAGATTATCCTCTTCATCTTTATTATTATTAAGTGATAATATGTCATCATCATATGAGATTAATGCATGATCTTCTGCTTTATCTTTTCTTCCTAAACCAGGGATAATGACACATTTGAATTGCATACCTTTTGCTTTGTGAATTGTATAAAATTTGACTGGGTTCTCGTCGCTAGATGGGTAATCAGTGTGTAAACTTTCAGTTAGCCTGTTTAACTTTTCAAAATCAATGCTTAGTGGTGAGCTTGATTGATCAATAAGATCTAAAAATTTATCAATACGCTGCATATCAGAATCTCCTGTAGCTTTCTCTCCTGATAGTTGCCTCCATATTGACTCAATAAAGAAGCGGTGAGCAACCCTACCTCGAAATTGTATGTTGTTAGAAATGATATCCTTTATGCAAGCTAATCTTTTCTTCCCATCTTCAGTTAAGTTTTTTGTCACTGATGGCGTGTTAATAATTTTCCATGGTGTCTCACTCGTATTATCTTCAAACAAACAAGTTAGATCCTCAAGCTTTAAACCACACCAAGGAGCTCTTAGAAGTCCAATCCAACTAATCCTGTCATTACGGTTATAGAGTGCCTTAGTTAGGCAGAGAATGTCTTGAAATGATTGATTATATTCAATCGAATCGATTTCAGTCGCTTGAATTGGAAAGCTATCTTTTCGCATTTGAGTTAATAGACTAGCTAAATGCGATCGAGCACGAACTAAAACTGCAATCTCAATATTCTTATCTATACTCCTTAATTCTTTAATTTTTTTATAGACGGCCCTAGCTTCGGTTTGCTGTTCGGTATAGTTATCGTGTATTTTATTTTTATATATATGAAACTGAACACCACTACCTTTTATGCGTTTAGTATTTGGACTTATGCTTGATGGGTCATATTTTAATTGACCTTTGTCAGTATCGTCCTTGTTTGAAAATACTTGTTTATATTCTTTATTTAACCAATCAATAATTTTTTCATTTGAGCGAAAATTTACTTGCAAGCTACGGACTTTTAATTCGATATCCCCAAACTTACATTTAGTTTGTAACTCTTTAAAAATACCTACTTCAGCTTTCCTAAAGCGATAAATTGATTGCATAGGATCACCAACTGCAAAAAAAGATTTATTTGGGTTTCCTGCAAAATTTTGAGTAAGAAGTTCGAGAAATTCTTTTTGTTGATTATTTGTATCTTGAAATTCATCAACCAAAATATGTGAAACATTTTCATCAAACAGGATAGCAACATTTGTATTCTTTAAAGTGATGATGGCATTGTCGACTGCCTGGATATAATCTAACTCACCTCTTAAGTTAAATTGTTGGATTAGATTTACATAGAGTTCTGAGAGAAGAATAGATGCACTATGCATTATTGTTGGGAAGATGTCAGCTATTTTTTCTTCATATATAACATCATTTAAATTTTTTAAATTACTGTTTCTAATAGGATTTAATAATATTAAATCTAATAATTTATTTTTATATAATTTACCTTCATTATCATCTTCAAATCCCTTTTTAAGACCAAATTGCTTACCAATTTTACCTTCTTTAGTCATTATTAAATCTCTAAAGCTTAGCCAAAAAGCAATTTTATCTTCCTGATGTGTGAAGGTAGAGTCTAGATAGGTGAGAATATTTTTGATGTCTTTTATTTCATCATTTTTGAATAAGCCTTTGAGTTTTATAACCCGTACTTTTACTTCTTGCTTATAATAGGCCTTTGTTTTGACTTCAATTCGAGTTGGACCTATATTTTTATATTTAAATATTTTATCTCGCCATTGGTCTCTATTTTTAAGCAAATTTGTTAATTGGTCTTTTATCTTTTGATAGTCATAATCTAAAAATGGAAATAATTCACCTAGTTGAGCATTATCTTGCATAGTTTCTTTTACTGCAGATTCATAAATCTCATGAGGGTCCTCAGTTATATTCTTATATAATGATTCACTAAGTATAGGGGCTTGACGAGTTATTTTAGATGCAAGGCTATCAATCGTCATTATTTCTAATAAATTTAAAAAGTTTTCATTCCATTTAAGTTTTTTTGCTCTCGTCTTAATTTTTTTGACTACTTCTTGATTCTCGGATGCTGCAAATTCATCTAAAAACTTTTTATGCATTTCTCCTGCTGCTTTTTTAGTAAAGCTAATCGCTATAATCTCTTTTGGGTCATCGACAACTGTTAAAAGGTGAATAATTCTCTTGGCTAATGTGGTTGTTTTACCAGAGCCTGCAGGCGCCTGAACAACGAAGGAAGCTCTTGGGTCCAAAACCTCATCACGAATTTTATGATCTATCGCTTTATTCATCTGGGTTCTCAAACTGCCATTTTCTCTCAGCTAATCTTAAGAGTGGCTTTACGGCACAATACTTTAGCTCACCCTCATTGCTGTAAGTCACTTTTGCATCTCCACTTAAATAGCCTGTTGCAAGCTTATTAATATCCACTCCCCATGATGCAATGAGTTCTGACCATTGATCTTCGTGTGTTTTGAGTTTTTGTTTGGAGAAGGCCGTTATCATTCCATCTATTGGTTCTTGAGCATAAGATGATAATCCAACTAACTTTACGTCATTATTATGAATGTATACAATTCCAGTGGCACTAATATTTTCAATACCTGAAAATATAGTATAAATAGGCATTTGTAGGCTTGTTATCGGGCTTTTCTTCCATTGGGATATAGGTGTCTCACTTCCTGTTTTGTAGTCAATAAGAAGCCGTGAACCGTCTTCATATTGATCAATTCGATCAATTTTTACATTGAAATTAATTCGATCAATTTTAACTGAATATTTTTCTTCGGATTCTACTACACTAAACCTTGGCCTTTCTAACTTTTCATAACATAGCCATTGGTAAAGCAAGTTTTTGAAGTAATCACCTTCGAGCTTAATTTGACTAGGATTCAAATGAGGCTTACTTACTTGGTAGGACGACATTACTTCATGAGTTAATATTTCTATACTTTTTAAGAGTGCCTTCTCAGACATTTTGGTTAAATTGATAGAGTTCTTATGTGTCTTCCAAAACTTTTCTAAGAGTTCATGTATGAGATTTCCTCTAGACATTTTAGAAATCTCTTCTTGGTCATCTTCTTGGTAAGTTTTAGCATGCAGTCTATTCTCATAAAAGGACCATGCAGGACAGACATGAAAGTGTTCAAGGCAACGAAAGCCACCCGAAACATTAATATTAGCCCCTAAAATTTTCGGGGCTTTATCGTCTTTAATCTTTTCTAAGTATTTTTTATTATCTATTTCTTTTACCTTAGGAATGATCTTTTTAGCTTTTAATTCATCAAAATACCCTGGTGTTGGAATTAACAATGTATCAACATCTTTATTTGAGTAGGAAATTGTAATATCTGGACCAAAACTATTTAGCCTGTTGAGACGTACTTTGTCTATTTTTTTGATATGAATTTCATCAAAAATATGATATTTTTTTTGGAGTTTTTTTGGTAAAAATGGGTTAAATTCAATTTTTCCTGGCCAGAGATTGGTATTCATATTCATCAGCCAAACCGCATCATATTTTTTTATTGGATTTTCGGCAAAACCATTTATATCGATATAAAAATCATTGGAGCCTTTAGGGGCAGGACTGTTTTCTAATTGTGTAAATAGTATTTCCCAGTACTCTTCAAATACAAGAGGGTAGTCAATAATTTTGTTATTTTTAAGTTGATTTAATGATTTAAATAAACTATTTATATTATTGATTTCAAATGATAATAAATTATTTATTTTATTAGCTTTAATTTCAATCCAGTACTCTTCAGTAAGAGTAACCCATTCATTTAAATCTTTCTTTTTGGACCATAATACTTGATTTTTCTCTATTAAAAGTAGAGTTTTTTTAAGTGAATCTAGCTTTAACTCTTTCAATTTTGAATCATTTTCGATTAATTTTTTTAAGGAATTAATCGAGATTTTTGGTAGTTTTTTATCTTTAATATAGTTCCCTAGTTGTTCTCTGTGCATATAATATTCTGAATCAATCCAATTATTAAAAATTAATAACTCATAGATTAGTTTTGGTTTGATGGAGTGCGGGTTATTTAGTTTGAGAAGGTTTATTGCAGCCGTAATTATTGGTTCGTTTGACAATGGCCTCTTAAGGTTTGAATTATATATATTATTTTTATCATATTCTTTATAAATATTGGGTTGTATTTCGCGATCTATTTCATTTTGTAATTTTATTTGGAATCTACTTAATGCTGGACTAACGATAAGTAGTTTCTTTTTAGAATTTTCTTTAATCCATTTAATGATTTCTTTAATTTCATCTTCTACATTTTCACATTCTAGTTTTCGTTGTTTTTTTATTTTTTCTTCTTTGGCTTTATAGTTCTTTAACTCATTTCTTTTTTTTAGGCTATTGATAAGGTCTTTATATAGTGGGCTGTTGTCATCAAAACCGACCAGTAAAAGTTCTTGGTTATCGATAATGTCGAACTCTTTTTGTTTTTCAATAAAAAATTCAATAAAACTATTCCTACTGAAAAGTTTATTTTCTAAACAGTAACCATCAAATTGATTACGCCACTTATTAAAGTAATGCATTTCTTGATGCGTTTCATTTTTTTTTAACTCATTTTTGCTTATTAAGTTCTCCCTAATAAGACTATCAGCACTGATTACCTTGTCAGTAATGCCATCAATTTGGTTTTTAAGAAAGCTTTGGTTCTTAAGGTCATTCTTAATAATATTTTCCCAGAGTAACCTTTCTTCAATTCCATTCATTATGTTGATGACGTCACCAACTTGGTCAATCAAGCAAAATTCTTGGTATTCTGATTTTAGCCAGCGATTAAGTGAATATATACCAGGCAATTGTATTGTCTTTTTTTGATGTTTATCCTTAAAAATCAGTTTAATATCTTCAACTTGATTTTCAGTCATACAGATAATTGTGCTTAATGTGTTTGATAACATAATAATTACATTGTAATCTTAGAAGCTAAAAATAAAGTATAATTTCTAAGATTTTTTAAGTGAATTTCTAAGGCGATTTAATGAAAACAGCTCAAGAAGTAAGGGTAGGTAACGTCATAATGGTTGATGGCTCACCAATGGTAGTGCACAAGGCAGAATATAACGTATCTAAATCAGGTAGAAGGCAAAATGCTGCAATAGTAAAAATGAAAATGAAGGACTTGTTGACAAATAATTCAACTGAATCAATTTTTCAAGCAACAGACAAATTTGATGTGGTGATTTTAGATAAAAAAGAAGTTTCTTATTCTTATTTTTCAGATCCCAATTATATTTTTATGGATGCCGAATTTAATCAATACGAAGTTGATAAGGATAGTATTCATGATGCACTCAAGTTTCTTGAGGATGGAATGATTTGTGAAGTAGTTTTTTATGATGATAGGGCGATTTCAGTTGAGCTACCTAATTCTGTAGTGAGAGAAATTACTTATACTGAACCAGCTGTCAAGGGCGACACCACTTCTGGTAAGGTTATGAAGCCAGCAAAAATTAGTACAAATTTTGAATTAATGGTTCCTTTGTTTTGCGAGAATGGGGATAAAATTGAGATTGATACTAGAACTTTAGATTATAAAAATAGAATTAAATAATTGTTTTATCCAGTACCGCCAACTATTATATTGTCGATTTTTAAGGTTGGTTGTCCTACACCCACAGGAACACTTTGCCCATCTTTTCCGCAGGTCCCAACACCTGAATCTAAATTCATATCGTTACCTACCATACTTACTTCTTTTAAAATATCTGGCCCATTACCAATAATAGTCGCACCTTTTACTGGGTAATCTAATTTACCATCCTTAATCATCCATGCCACAGAGGCAGAAAAAACAAACTTACCACTTGTAATATCAACTTGACCACCCCCAAAATTTTCTGCATAAAGTCCGTTATCAACTGAGCTAATAATTTCTTTTGGGTCATATTTTCCATTTGGCATATATGTATTTGTCATTCTTGGCATTGGTGAATGCGCATAAGACTCTCTCCGACCATTCCCAGTTAAAGACATATTCATTAA
>Ga0209192_10000734_pt1 | contig 29925 bp, 19 predicted proteins | sample ArcticOcean_MG_C_11_FD_187433 | JGI IMG/M metagenome (GOLD analysis project Ga0209192, IMG submission 187433) | Marine microbial communities from western Arctic Ocean - ArcticOcean_MG_CB2_154 (SPAdes) (version 2) | ecosystem: Environmental > Aquatic > Marine > Oceanic | place: Arctic Ocean... | reverse complement strand
ATCTTTTTAAATTTAACGGATCAGTGTTTTTTGAATATTTAAAAAATTGTCCATTTGATAAATTAAGAAACGAAAAAGAATTGCCAACTGCAGTTTTGAATTTAGTAAAAAATCAGCCAAACTCTGTTTATGGAATTCCTTTTGAAGAACACGTCCCAGATCTTACATCGAAAAATGATATTTTAGTTTTAAATAAACTATTAGATCTTGAATAATTTTATTTTAAAATATGAAATTCCCAAGCTTTTAATTTATTACTACCTAAGTTGTAGATAGTGTTGTTAATTAAAGTCTTAAAACTTCCTTTAATTTCAGTTTCAAACTCTAATGTATCGTTAGAAAGATTTGCAATAAAATACATTGAATCATTTTCTTTTGATCTTTTAAAACAAACTATGTTTTTATTTTCTAATTCTATTATTTCGAATTTAACTTCAGGATCTATATTTAGTAAATGATTTTCCTTTTTAATTGTATTTAATATTGAATAAAAATTATAAAAATCAGATTTATTTTTAGGTATAAAATCTTTTTCAAAAAACTCTAATCTTTTTTCTAAACCATATTCTTGTCCATTGTAAATTAAAGGAATACCAGGTAAAAAATAGGTTAGTGCACCAAATGTTTTTGCACCATCACCATATCTGTCAAATACAGTACCTGCCCAAGTATTTTCATCATGATTTGAAGTGAAGTTCATTAGAATATGCTCTGCAGATAAATCTTTATAATTTCTATTTATATTAAAACTTAAATCATCAGAGTTATTCTCTTTTTTAGCAATATTATTTAAAACGTGGTGACCTGACCAATTATAACTCATATCAAACATTTCGATTAGTTCAAATCCTCCCGGATGATATCCATCTGACTCAGCTAACATTATAACGTTTTTAATATTATTTAATCTTTCTATTGATTTTTTCCAAAATGATGGTGGGCAACTATGTGCAGCATCAGCTCTATATCCATCTATATTGTGTTCATTAACCCAGTATTCCATTGCTTCTATCATTTCATTCTGCATTTCCATATTATCAAAATTCAGATCAGCTACGTCAGTCCACCCCCAAGATTCTCCAGTATCAGGGTTAATAGGATCTGTAATCTCACCTTTGTTGTTTGTTGTATAATATTCCGGATTCGTTTTTATCCAATGGTGGTCCCATCCGGTATGATTTGCTACCCAGTCTAGTATTACAAGCATGTCGTTTTTATGAGCTTCTGCTATTAATTCATCGAAGTCTTGTTTATTTCCAAATTCTGGATTAACATCTTTATAATCTGAAATTGAATAATAACTTCCAAGAGTGCCTTTTCTTTTCACTTTAGAAATAGGATGAATAGGCATCAGCCATATTATTTTCACACCCAAATCTTTAAGTTTATAAATATCCTTTGTAAAATCATCAAAACGACCAGATTCAGAATATTGTCTAATATTTACTTCATAAATCACACCGTCTTTGATGTTATTTAACTTAAAAGTATCATTTAATTCATTTTGATTGTCACATGAAATAATCATCAATAAAAAGAATAACAAAATTTTTTTCATAATGGTAGTATTTATTTATTTAAAATTGTGTTAGTATCGTTAATTGTAAGATTAATTTTATCACCACTAATTAATTTTGCTGAAGTTGATTTTTGATCAATTTTTATTTCAATTTTTCTATTTTTAATATTGACTTTAAAGGAGTAGCTTTCCCATTTTTTAGGAATTTTTGTATCAAAATAAATTTTATCATTTTTAATCCTTAATCCAGCAAACCCCTCTACAATGCTCATCCACGAACCTCCCATAGAAGTAATATGTAAGCCTTGTTTTATTTCCTTATTGTAATCATCTAAATCTAACCTACTTGCTCTAACGTAATAATCATATGCCTTATCAATATTATTTATTCTTGAAGCTAAAATACTGTGGATGCATGCTGAGAGTGACGATTCGTGTACAGTAAATTGTTCATAAAACTTAAAATTACTTACTAATTCAGTTTTAGAAAAATCATCTTCAAAAAAATAAAAACCTTGTAATACATCTGCTTGTTTAATATAAGGTGATCTAAGAATTCTATCCCAAGACCAATTTTGATTTATAGGTCTTTGATTTTGAGGAATATTATTAATTGGTTTTAAATCTTTATTTAAGAACCCATCATTTTGAATAAATACATTTAATTCTTTTGAATAAGGTAAGTGTATGTTTTCTATGATTTTTTTCCAGCTTGATATTTCATCTCTACTCAATCCGTTTTCTTTATAAAGAAATTCGTTACTTCTATTACTCCTTTTTGCAATTTCTGAAAGTTGGTAGATTGTATATTCTAAACACCATTTTGCACTGTAATTAGTATACCAATTATTATCTATGTTGTTTTCATATTCATTTGGACCTGTAACTCCAAGAATTACATATTTATTTAACAAACTAGAGAAGTTTACTCTTTGTTCCCAAAACCTTGAAATAGCAATTAATATTTTTATCCCTTTATTTTCTAAAAATTTAAAGTCATCAGTAAAGATTATGTATTTTTTAATTGCTTGTGCAATTGCTGCATTTCTATGAATTTCTTCAAATGTGATTTCCCATTCATTGTGACATTCTTCTCCATTTACAGTAACCATGGGATATAATGCAGCACCATGATTTAATCCTATTTTTTCTGCATTTTTAATTGCGTTTTCAAGTTGATTATAGCGTTGATTAAGAAGGTTTTTAGCAACATCTGAATGTTTAGTTCCTAAGTAAAATGGCACACAATATGCTTCAGTATCCCAATAGGTCACCCCTCCATATTTTTCTCCTGTAAATCCCTTTGGCCCAATATTTAAATTTGGGTCATTTCCGTTAAAAGTTTGATTTAATTGAAAGATATTGAATCTAATTGCTTGTTGAGATTTAACATCCCCATTAATAATAATATCTGAATCTTCCCATATTTTATTCCATTCTTCTATATTTTCTTTACACAAATCAATAAACCCAGCTTTTAAAGCATTATCACATTCTTTTTTAATTATATCATTAAAATATTTTTTCTCTGAATCATTTGAATTCACATAACCACCAACTTTAAAAAGTGTTAATTCGTCGTTCTTGTTTAATAAAAATTCACTAGAACATCCTATTAAATTTTTATCATTGCTTTCTAAATAATTCGCATCTATTTTCTTGTTGTTAATTGAGTAAAATGTTTTGAAAAATGTAGATATTTCAAACTCTGAATTTATAATACTAGAATTAACTATGCCTAAATTATTTTTTGAAATTGAATTAATTGTTGTTACAAATGGTTCATTCCAATTAGAGTCGTTATTCCTAATATTTATGTCTATACATGGAAGAACTTTAACTTTAATATTATTGTCAAAAACTTTAATTTTATAGTTAATAGCACCTATGTTTTCTCTTTTCAGTGAAATGAATTTTTTAGATTGAATTTCTATTTTTATTGAGTTGTTTGTTGTGATTAAAGCTTTTCTTTCACACCATCCTTCTTTCATATTTAATTCTCTGTGATAAAAAAGAATTTCACATTTATTTAAATCTAAAAGTTCTTTGTTTATTGTTATTCTTATTTTATTCCAATTTGGACAATTTACCATTTTAGCGAAATAATCTGGATATCCTTTTTTCCACCATCCGACTTTTGTTTTATCACGAAAATATATCCCACTTATATAATTTCCAATAGTTTTGTTATTAGAAAAGTCCTCTTCAAAATTTCCTCTTTGTCCAATCTTTCCATTTCCTAAACTAAAAATACTTTCTGAATCAATCATTTTTGATGAATCGAATTTATTTTCAATTATAGACCAAGGATCTAAGACGTATTTGTATTTAAGCATTATTTAAAATCATTTAAATTTATTTCCTCAAACTTTTCATAAACTTTATTAGCAATTTTTAATTTACTTGATTTGCCTATGCCAATAGTCGTCATATTTATTTTATTTCCAGCAATTATTCCAGCTTCTGAATCTTCAAAAACAACACAGTTCTTTGGATTTGAATTTGTTAGTTTTGAAGCCAAAATAAATCCCTCTGGATCAGGTTTTGAAGCTTTAACACTATTTCCGTCAACAATAGCATCAAAGTAGGAGTAAAGATTAAGTTTTTTTAATATAAATTTTGCATTTTTACTTGATGAGTATAACGCAATTAAGTGATTATGTTTTTTGGCATTTTCTATAAAATCATAGACTCCTTTTATAATGTTTGAAGAGTCAATATTGGATATCTTGTTTAAATAAAGATTATTTTTTTTCTTTAAAATTTCGTTAAATTCTTTTGAGCTAATATTTAAGTTTGCCCATTTCAAAATTTTATCCAAACATTTGGATCTACTAACTCCTTTTAATTCTTCATTTTTTTCAGCACTTAAATCATAGTTTAAGCTAAAGCAAATTGACTTCCAGGCATCAAAATGATAATCTTCAGTATTAGTTATAACTCCATCTAGATCAAATATAAAAGTTGGCATATTATTCATACTAGTAACTAATTGTTTTTTTATCTGTAATAAGAAGGTTTAATAGCCCTGCGATTATCAAGGATAGACCTGCAACAACCATCGAAAAAATTGCTTTATCTCCAATTAAGTTGGTTAATAAATTTATACCTCCAATAGCTGCTATTATCTGAGGAATTACAATGAACATATTAAATATTCCCATGCTCGTACCCATGCTTTCTTCTTTAACCGAACTTGATAACATTGCATAAGGCATAGATAAAATACTTCCCCAGGATATTCCAATCAAACTAAAAGAAAACAACAGCATATTATGGTTTGAAATAAAATACATTGATATAAAGCCAATTCCACCAGCAATTAAGGACCAAAGGTGTATTTGTTTTCTATTTATTATTTTTTTAGATGTATAAAGTGTTAATATTAATGCAAAAAACATTGAAGATAGCCCATACGTTCCCATGTAAGATCCAGTCAAATTTGAAGCTTTTTGAAAATTTAAGTTTTCAGAATTATATTGAGATAATTCAACTTTATTAGTTAAATCAAAATCACTCATTATTGGAATAGGAGCGTTGAATACATGTTCAGTAATAGCAGGGTTAGCCATACTCCACATAGTGAAAAATGCAAACCAACTAAAAAATTGAATTAGCCCTAGTTTTTTCATTGTTAATGGCATTTCAATAAAATGTTTAGTAAACTCACTTAGCATAGATTTGAAATTTCTGTCCTGTTGTTCTTTAAATTTTTTTAAATCTTTAGGAGGGTATTCTTTTGTTGTGAAAATTGTAAATAATATTGATGATAAAAAGACAAATGCTCCAATTCCAAACGCAAGTTTTACTGAATCAGGAATAACACCAGGAAGAGCAACATCACTTACACCTAAGCTACTTACAAAATATGGTAAGTTACTAGCAATCCAAGTTCCTATACCAATTATTAATGTTTGAGTCACAAATCCATAAGATCTTTGAGAGTCTGGAAGCTTGTCAGCAACTAAAGCTCTAAATGGCTCCATACTTATATTTATTGATGCATCAAGAATCCATAAAAAACCAGCAGCCATCCATAGGGTTGATGAATAAGGAACGAAAAATAAAGTTACAGAGCTAAGTACTGCTCCAATTAAAAAATACGGTTTTCTTCTCCCAAGAACAGGATGCCATGTGTTATCGCTTAAGTAACCTATTATTGGTTGTACAATTAATCCTGTTAAAGGAGCGGCAATCCATAAGAGAGGAATGCTAGCTTCTTCTACTCCTAGAGTTTGAAAAATTCTAGACATAAATCCACCTTGAAGAGCAAATCCAAATTGAATTCCTAAAAATCCAAAGCTCATGTTCCATATTTCCCAAAAGCCTAACTTTTTTTTCATGTTTTAAAATAAAAAAGTTGATAGACAAAATGTCTATTAAACGTTATGTATTTATAGGAGGTGTTTACCTAAAGAGGTTTTCTTAAATAAATCAAAAACTATAAATAAATTGAGAAGTAGATTTATAATTTTAAGTTGCTAATATATTATTTTTTTAAAATTATTTCTATAAATAATTTAAAAATCTACTATAACGTTATAGTGTAATTACTAGATTAATCAAGAAGACTCTCTCTTAATTAATGAACAATTAATGATTTCTGTTTTGTGTTCGTTACTGTTGGTAACCCCAGTTAATTTATTTATCAAAAGCTTGGCAGCTCTTTCACCCATGATTTCACCATGTTGACTAATAGTAGATAGAGTGGGAGAGGAATATCTGGAAATCACTCCATCTGTAAATGATATTATTGCAATTTCATTTGGAACAGAAATTTTATTTTTCTTTAGTACTTTTAAAGCTGAGCCTGCATAAATTTCGTTTACACCTAAAATTGCATCAATTTTTTTAAATTTAAGAAGCTTTTCCAACTCATCTTCTAAAAAAGACATTTCTAATTGACTTCCATGCTTATCTTTAACTTTTATAATTAAATCACTGTCAGGGATAATATCATTATCTTTCAAAGCTTCTAAATATCCTTCTGTTCTAAGGTTTCCTACACTTACATAGTCTTCAGAAGTTATAAGAAGAATATTACTCCTTTTATCATCAATTAGAGTTTGAGTTGCTTCTTTTGCAGCTTGTTTATCGTTTACAATGACTTTATCACATTTAACGTCATTTATAACTCTGTCAAAAAGAACAACCGGAATTCCTAAATCAATAGTTTCTTTTATATGGTGAAAATCTTGTTTCTTTAATGTCTCTTTTGCTATTGACATAATTATTCCATCAATATGTCCATTGGCAAGAGTTTCCATATTTAAAACTTCTTTTTCAAAAGATTCGTTAGAAACTGCAATAATTACATTATAACCATTTTCAGTTGAAAATTTTTCAATACTATTAATTACTATTGAAAAAAAATGATGAACAATTTCAGGAATTATAACTCCTATTGTTTTAGTTTTTCTGTTTTTTAAACTAAGAGCAATATTGTTAGGACGATAATTATGTGCTTTTGCAAATGCTTTGATTTTCCCTCGAGTTTCAATACCAATTTCGTGACTATCTTTCAAAGATTTAGAAACCGTAGAAATAGAAACATTTAATTCATTTGCAATTTCCTTAAGAGTTATGCGTCTAATCATTTTACTAAATTTAAAAACAAAAAATTGAATTTTCAATAAAGATAAACAGTATATTTTGTTAAATTGATAAAAATAAAGTTATTAACACTATAACGTTGTAGTTAGTTAGCTATAACGTTATAGTTGGTTTTTATATAAATCTTGCTTGTTCATGGACTTTAAATATTATAAATTAGTTGAAGAGAAGTAGGTTTTATAACCAAACAAAAATCAAAAATATGATGAAATTTTTTAAACAAATTCAAATTCTTTTTTTGCTTTTCCTTTCACTGGGAGTTTTTGCACAACAAAGTGTTTCGGGTTTAATTACAGATAGTTCAGGTACTCCTTTACCTGGTGTTAATGTAATTATACAAGGAACAAATGTTGGAGTTTCGAGTGATTTTGACGGTAATTATCAAATCAGTGTTGATAATGGTCAAATTTTAGTTTTTTCTTATATCGGATACGATAGTGTTGAATTAACTGTAAATGGAACAAATCAAGATGTAAAAATGACAGAATCTGACTCTGAGTTAGACGAAGTTGTAGTAATTGGTTACGGAACAGTTAGAAAGAAAGATTTAACTGGTGCTGTAGATTTAATTACTGAAAAGAACTTTGCAAAAGGTTCCGTAGTATCTCCTCAACAATTAATCAGAGGAAAAGTTGCAGGTGTTTCTATTGTTTCTAATAGTGGTGCGCCAGGAGATGATTCTAATGTTCTAATAAGGGGAATAGGATCTTTAAATCTTAATTCTAATCCATTATATGTAGTTGATGGAATTCCTTTAGATGCAGGTGGAGTTGGCGGATCTAGAAGTCCATTAAATGCAATTAATCCTTCTGATATCGAAGCAATAAGTATTTTAAAAGATGCATCTGCTACCGCTATCTATGGATCTAGAGCAGCAAACGGAGTCGTATTAATTACTACTAAAAAAGGTAAGACAGGAGATCTTAAGTTTAATTTTAGTTCAAGATCATCCTCTTTTACACCAATTGATTTTGTAGATGTATTAAACGCATCACAATTTAAATATGCTGTTCAAGCAACAGGTGTTTCAGATTATATTTCTAGGCTTGGATCATATGATACAGATTGGCAAAGAGAAATATATGAAACTGCAAGAGCTCAAAATAATAGCTTCTCTGTTTCAGGTGGACTATTAAATATGCCTTTTAGAGCATCATTAGGATATACTGATCAAGACGGAATTTTGATGGGTGATAATTTTAATAGAATGACAGGATCATTCAATATTGCTCCATCCTTTTTAGATGGTGATTTAAGAGCTAATGTTAATATTAGAGTTGTTAGAAGTGAAAATGACTTCGCCAACAGAGGAGCAATTGGATCAGCTGTGTTTTTTGATCCAACGAAACCAGTTTATGGATCAAATCCTGGCGTATTTGGTGGTTATTATTCATGGACAGATTCAACTGGGAAAAAACTAGCATTATCACCAACAAACCCTTTGGCTTTGTTAAATTTAAGTGATGATGAGTCAACAGTTGATAGAATTATTACTAATTTAAAATTAGACTATGATCTTCCAGTTGATGGGTTAATTGCAACTGTGAATGCTGGATATGATAATTCTAAAGGAGAAGGTTTTAGTTCTCAAGACAAGAACATGCCAACTGATGCAGTAGGTTTTAACGGAACTAATAATATGTACTCAAATGAAAGTACTAATTTATTATTTGACGCCTATTTAAATTATGCTTTAGAATCTGGAAAATCTAATTTATCTGTTACTGCAGGTCATTCTTATCAGAGTTTTGAATATGATAATTCAAGTACAGCATCAGTTGAATATTTAAATACAGATGGTTCAGTTAATAATGGTTCTTCTACCACAAACTCATATATAGATACATCAAAAAATGTTTTACTTTCTTATTTTGGAAGAATTAATTATTCTTTTAATGAAAAATACTTGCTTACAGCTACTTTAAGAGCAGATGCATCCTCTAAATTACCTGCTAATGATAGATGGGGTCAATTTTTTTCTGCTGCTTTAGCTTGGAACTTTTATGACGATGGAGTCGATAAATTAAAGTTAAGAGTTGGGTTTGGTGAAGTAGGAAACGTTAATGGTCTTGGAGATTATAATTTTTTAACTAGATATGTTAGTAGTGATTCAAAATCTAAATATGGTTTTGGAAATTCTTTCTATTCAACTTACAGACCAGCACCAATTAATAAAAACCTAAGATGGGAAGTTGGTCAAACTGCTAATTTTGGTATTGATTTTATATTTTCAGACTTAAAGTTAAATGGTTCATTAAATGCCTATATTAAAAAGACCAATGATTTAATAGCTACTGCAGTTATCGATCCATTTACAAACTTTGGAACTACTATTGATGCTAATATTGGTGATATGGAAAATAAAGGAATTGAATTACAATTAAATTCTACTTTGTATGAATCTGATGATTTAAAATTTGATTTGAGTTATAACATTTCTGTAAATGATAATAAAATCACAAGACTTGATAATGATCAAAATGTAGGTGGAATTGGTTTTGGTGCTTTTTTACAAAAACATGAAACAGGTAAAGCGCCTTATTCATATTATGTTTACAAACAAATATATGATCATAAAGGAAGGCCAATTGAAGGTTCGTATGCTGACTTAAATGGTGATGGAAGAATTAATAATGATGATAGGTATACTTATAAAGATCCTTATGCCGATGTATTAATGGGGTTAACAGCTTCAGTTACATATAAGGATTTTGATTTAAGCATGGCTTCAAGAGCTAGTATAGGAAACTATAGTTCTAATAGAATGCAAGCCGCTTCAGTTGAAAATCAAATATGGAATCTAGGTAGATTATCAAATGTTCACACATCGTATTTAGATACAGGATTTTTGTATTTTTCTGATAAGAATGGTCTAAGTGATCATCATATTCAGAATGCTTCTTTTTTTAAATTAGACAATGTTACATTAGGTTGGACAGTTGATAATGTAATTGACAATAATCCGATGAGATTATATATAAGTGCAGATAATCTGCTTACCATCACAGAATATGAAGGAATAGATCCTGAAATCACGGGTGGTATAGATAGTAACTTTTATCCAAGGTCAAGAGCTATTGCTTTAGGACTTGATATTAATTTTTAATCTTATAACTATGAAAAAAATATTTTATTTATTCACTTTAACTTCAATGATACTAGTATCGTGTCATGCTGATTTAGATCAATTCCCAACGGATCCTGATTTATTTACCGAAATTGATGTTTTTAAAGATGTTGATTCAGCTAAAGGAGCACTTGCGAAAGTGTATGCTAGTTTAGCTATAACTGGTCAGGTAGGTCCAACAGGAGATCCTGATATTGATCCTAGTCTAATTGATGAAGGATTTTCTCAGTATACAAGAATTTTATATACACTTAATGTTTGTAGTACTGATGAGGCAGTTGTAGGTTGGGGAGACCCAGGTTTACCTAATATTCATGAAATGTCTTGGGATATAAACAATCCTTGGACTCAGGGCATGTATTTTAGGTTAGCTCAAGTTGTTTCTTTTTCTAATTCATTCATTGAAAACGCTGCTGATTTAGCTTCCAGTAATACTGAGGCTTCTTATTTTGTTGCTGAAGCAAGATTTTTAAGAGCTTATGCATATTTACAGCTTATGGACATGTATGCTAACGTTCCTTTAGTAACGAAAGTAACTTCTGAACTTCCAAAACAAAGCAACAGACAAGAGATTTTTTCTTTTGTTGAAACAGAACTTAATGAAATTAGTTCAACACTTGCAGATTCAGGGTCTAATGAATACGGAAGAGTCGATAAAGTTGCTGCATGGGCATTACTTTCCAGACTTTATTTAAATGCGCCTGTATACATTGGATCTGACATGAGTTCTCAAGTTATAGCTAACGCTGAAAAGGCAATTTCTAGCTCATATTCTCTGAACACAAGTGATGGAAATGGAAATGGTTCTGCATATGATGAATTATTTTTAGCAGATAACAATAAAAACGGATCTCAAAATGAGTTTATTTTCGTAGTTCAATTTGATGGACTAAATAGTCAAAATTGGGGTGGTGGAACTTTTATGGTTCATGCACCAATTGGTGGTTCAATGAATCCTTCGATCTTTGGAGTTAATGGAGGATGGGGCGGTCTTAGAACTACAAAAGCTTTAGTTGATAAGTTTGAATATTCTGTAACAGCATCAAATTCTGATGGTCATCCTACTGCTTGGTCTGATTCAAGAGCAATGTTTCATACTGATGGACAAAACTATGAAATGGAAAAAGTCGCTCCTTTTAAGGAAGGTTATGGTGTTACTAAATTTAGAAACGTTGATGTGACTGGAGCTGCTGGATCTGACTCTTCAGGAGACCATGTTGACACAGATTTATCAATAATTAGACTAGCAGAAGTTTATTTAAACTATGCTGAAGCTGCGGTAAAAGGTGGAGGTAACCTAGACACTGCTGCAGGATTGATAAATCAACTTAGGTCTAGAGCTGGTGCCCCAACGATTACAAGTTCTGATTTAACGGCTGACTTTGTTTTAGACGAAAGATCAAGAGAATTGTATTGGGAAGGTCAAAGAAGATCAGATTTAATTAGACATAATAAATTTGTTACATCTAATTATATGTGGCCATTTAAAGCAGGAGCTGCAAAAGGTAAAGCTTCTGATGATTATAGAAGAATATTTCCAATTCCAGAAGCTGTGCTTCTTGTGAATACTAACTTAACACAAAATCCAAATTATTAATTATGAAAACTATATTAAAATTTAGTAAACTATTATTATTTACATTTTTAATTGTAAATATCACTTCTTGTGAAAAAGAAGATTATTTAATCTTTACTGCTATAAATCAGAAAGAGGTTAAATTCCAAAATGAATTTCAAGATGTTTATAAAATATCTCAACAAACATCAAATAATATTTCAGAACGTTTAGTTTGGAATGCTCCAGACTTTGACGCTCCAACGACTGTTACTTATGTTGTTGACATTTCAACAAGCAGTGATTTCTCTACTATTGATATGAGTTCAGGTGATACTTCTAATACTCATTTAGGTGTTAAAGTAAGTTCAATGCTTGAATTTGCTGAAACTTTAGGTTTAGATGATGATCCTAATACAACTTTTAGCGACGGTACACCAAACAATACAGGAATGGTTTATGCAAGAGTAACGGCTTATGCAGGAACTTCATCCTCAGGCGCAAATCAATCATCCACAGTTTCTAAAACTGCTTCAATAAATATTGAAGTTCTAGAAAATGTTGGAGCCTGTACTGATTCAGTTCTAAGTAATTGGGGACTGGTTGGTAGTGCTGTTAACGGATGGGGTGGAACAAATAGAGGATTTGCAGCTGGAAATGATGTTCCATTTTTAAGTAACGGGCAAGATGGAATGTTTAGAGCTGTTGCTACCTTGTATGATGGTGAATTTAAAATTCGTGAGGACAATGCATGGGGTGTTAATTATGGTGATGACGGAGCTGATGGAACATTAGAGCAAGGTGGAGCTAATATTACTATTTCCGCTGGTCATTACATTATCGATTTCGATGCTGTTAATTTTACTATAACTATAACGCCTGCAGGAACTGTATGGGGAGTAGTTGGTAGCGCAACTTTAAACGGTTGGGGAGCTGCTGAGGATGTGAAATTAATGCCTGACCCATGTAATGACGGAGTTTATTTAGTTAAGGATGTGGTTTTAATTGATGGTGAAATAAAATTCAGACAGGATGATGCATGGGGCGTAAATGTTGGAGATAATGGTGCTGATGGTACTTATGAAGCTAATGGTTCGAACATTGCTGTATCAGCTGGGACATATGATATGGTTCTTGACACGGTTAATGGTACATATACTTTAACTGTAAAATAAAATTTAGTTTTGATTTATAAAAAAATGGGTTGTCAGCTTGATAATCCATTTTTTTTTATTCATTTTTAATTATGAAATCATTTATATATTATTTTTTTATTTTAATAATTTCTTTAAATAGTAATTATTCACAAGACACTTTTATTAATCCTGTAATTAATGGCGGTTATCCTGATCCGTCTATTGTAAGGGTCGATGATGATTTTTACATTGTAAATTCTTCTTTTGAATATTTTCCTGCGCTTCCTATTCATCATAGTAAAGATTTGGTTAATTGGGAGTTAATAGGTTATGGAATTGATAGACCTAGTCAAGCACTTAAGGAAGTTAATTTGTATGATGTTCAGCAGCAAGGTGGTATTCATGCTCCATCAATTAGATATCATGATGGACTTTTTTATATCGTTGTAACAAATGTGTATTCACCTGAAGATAAATCTAAGCCTACTGAAATGGTTAATTTCATATTAACTGCTAAAAATCCTGCTGGTCCATGGTCAGACCCATACGTTATTGAAGGTGCTCCTGGGATTGATCCAGATATTTTTTTTGATGATAATGGTAAAGTATGGTTCGTAGGAACTCATGATACTGGAAACCCAAACAAAAATGGAATAGGTGAAATTTGGATTCAAGAACTAGATTTAAATAGCTGGAAATTAATAGGGGATAGGTTTTCTATTTGGACTGGTGCATGTGGAGGATGTTGTGTAGAAGGTCCTCACATTTATAAACAAAATAATCGGTACTACTTAATGGTAGCCGAAGGAGGAACCTCTTATAATCATGCTGTAATGATAGCATCAAGTGAAAATATTGAAGGTCCTTACGATTCTAATCCTAAAAACCCAATACTAACCTCAAGACATTTGTCTAATAACAATTGGGTACATAGCACTGGTCATGCTGATTTAGTTCAGTTAAAGGACGGTCGATGGTATATGGTTTCCTTAGGCATAAGAAATGAAATGGATGCTACTAGTAACATGGGAAGAGAAACTCATTTAATGCCAGTTTCATGGGAAGAGGCATGGGATAATTGGGTTGAAGTTGAAGAGGGTAGATGGGAACCTGTTATTATTAAATGGCCAGTAGTAGCTCCAAAAACTGGAAAAATAGAGAGATTTACACCAGTTCCATTTATCGAAAAAAAACAATATGTCAATAATTCTTTTTACGATGATTTCAGCTCTAATACACTTGATTTACAATGGAATTTTAGAAGAGTACCTAGAAAAAACACTTATGTATTAGATTCAAAAAATAAAAAACTTAAGTTAAACCTTAGTCCTGAAACTTTTAAGTTAAGAGGTCAGTATAGTTTAATGGGATTTAGACAAAAGGAAACTGAGTTTGAGTATTCTGCAAGTATGAATTTTAAGCCTAAAAATAACTTATCTGAATCTGGTTTAAGTATGTTTTCTCAAGATGATAATTATATAAATTTTACAATTAAAAAAGAAAATAAAAAAACTAACCTAGTTTTAATAGTAAAGCCCAGGGAAAGTGAATCGAGAACTATTAAGTCAATGCCAATTAAATATAACGATGAAATAGTTTTAAAAATCCTTTCAAAAAATAACAAGTATACTTATCATTATTCAATTGACGGAGGTAATTCGTTTATGTTGTTTTCAGAAACTAAAGCTAATTTAGTTTTATGCAAAGGTTATATTGGAACTAATTTAGGTTTATATGCTACAAGTAATGGAAATAAAACCAAAGAATATGCTGAATTTAATTGGGTTAAAAACCAAATAAAATAATTATTATGAAAAACTTACTATTTCTTTTACTCTTACTTTTTTCTTTTAATTCGTGTAATAATAAAGAATCACTGATTTATGATTCAGAATCTTTAGATTCACTAGTAAGTAAATATGTTGATAATGGATCTCAGGCTCTTCTTCTTGTACGATTAGAAGACAGAAATGGTTCCGCAATATATCAAAACAGCGTCAAGAATAATAAGCTTGTTCCAGACCATATTATTAATAAAAACACGTGGTTTAGAATTTGGTCTATGAGTAAAATAGTTACTATTTCAATAACTATGGATTTAGTTGAGGATGGTTTACTAAGTCTTAATGATCCTGTTTCTAAATATATTCCTGAACTAAGTAATTTAAAAGTTGCATTATCAAATAATGATAAAGCTTTAACTAGTTATGGACAAGCTTTTGGATATGATAATTCAGAATTACAAGATCCTTGTCCTATAAAATTAGTTGAAAGTAATTCTGAAATGACTGTTTTGCAATTGATTAATCATCAAGCAGGGTTTTATTATTCTACAACAGGAATTGAGTGTTTAGACAATGCTTTAGATTCTAAAAATTTAGCAGCTTCCAAAAATTCTAATGAACTGATTCAGAAATTATCTGAACTCCCTTTAATTGATCATCCTGGAAATAAAGATTTTTACGGTCTTAATACAACAGTTTTAGGACTTGTAAATGAAAGAGCTTCAGGAGAAACATTAGACAATCTGGTTAAAAACAGAATAACTGGACCAATGAATATTAAAGGTCTACAGTATAATAAGAATTCTGACACTCAATTATTACCAGTTTTCTCTGGTGTAGATTCTATAATAAGATTAGCTAATGAAGGAGAACTTGATATTATGGGTTCATATGTACCAGGATATGGTTCCGAAAATGAATTATTTATGGGCGGTGAAGGAATGATTGGAACAGCCGATGGTTATGCAGATTTTTTAAGAATGCTATTAAATCATGGAGAATTAAATGGACATAGATTTTTAAATGAATCTTCAGTAAAAGAAATATATGCTCCCCATACACAATTAGATAATGAATACGGATACAATGGTTATAATTTGTGGGTAACGAGTGATTTAACCAAAGAAAATGGATATGGTGATGAAGGTTTGTGGACTGGTGGAGGTTATGAGGGTACACATTTTTGGATTGATCCTAAGCGTGATTTCGTTGGATTAATAATGACACAAATGTTTGAAACACCAAAGGCTGGGCATGGTAGAGATAATGAAATTAGAGGAGAAGTTTACAAACAAATATTTAAACAAGAAGAGTAATATGAGAAAAATAAACTTTATAGTATTTATATTTTTAATTACAATCTCATGTAAGACAGAAAAACAGGATTTTATTTCAAACGATAATATTCAACTTTCTGATTTAATCGAAAGAGTCGAGCCTCCAAATTGGTGGGTTGGAATGAAAACTAATGACCTAGAGCTGTTAGTGTATGGAAAATCAATTACTGATTTGGTGCCAAAAATAGATGATTCCAATATAAAACTCAATTCGTTTGATAAAGTTAAAAACGAAAATTATCTTTTTTTAAACATTTCAATTTTAAAGAATGCTGAACCAGATGAAATTGAAATAGATTTTTATAAAGGTGAAGTTATTGTTGATAAGTATGTATTTTCTTTACTAGAAAGAGAAAAAAACGCATCAAATGTTGAAGGTTTTAATAATTCTGATGTGATGTATTTAATAACACCTGACAGATTTGCAAACGGTGATCCATCAAATGATGATATAAAAGAGATGTATGAACGTCCAAACAGAGATTATGACAGAGGACTTCATGGCGGAGATATTCAAGGCGTTATTAATCATTTAGATTATATAAAAGATTTAGGATTTACAACCGTGTGGGTAAATCCTGTTTTAGAAAATAACATGAAAAAATCATCATATCATGGTTATTCAACAACGGATTACTATAAAGTAGATCCTAGATTTGGTTCCAATGAATTATTTAAAGAATTAAGTGTTAAGTCAAAAGAAAAGGGAATTAAACTTGTAATGGACCTGATACCAAATCATTGTGGATCTGAACACTGGTTTTTTAAGGACCCTCCAATGGATGATTGGTTTAATTATCAATCTGGATTTAAACAAACAAGTCACGTACGTGAAACTGTTCAAGACATCCATGCTTCTGAAATTGATAAAAGAGAACATGCTGATGGATGGTTTGTTGAAACAATGCCAGATTTAAATCAAAAGAATCAAAAAATGTCTAAATATTTAATTCAAAACACATTATGGTGGATTGAATATGCTGGACTTTCAGGAATAAGAGTAGACACTTATCCATATTCTGATAAAGACTTTATGTCTGATTGGACTTTTGCTGTTATGGATGAGTATCCAAAATTTAATATTGTTGGAGAAGAATGGTCTGAGAATCCTATCGTTATTTCCTATTGGCAAAAAGATAAAATCAATCATGATGGATATATCTCTTATTTACCAACTTTAATGGATTTTCCACTTCAAATATCATTTACAGAAGCTTTGTTAGACGATTTTAATTGGGGAAAAGGTTTTATTAAACCTTACAAAGTATTAGCAAGTGACTTCTTATATCCAAATCCTAATAATTTATTAATATTTCCGGATAATCACGATATGGTCAGATTCTATACTCAAGTTAAGAATGATATAGATTTATTTAAAATGGGGATTGTTTATTACAGTACAATGAGGGGCATCCCACAGTTTTATTACGGCACTGAGATTTTAATGAACAGCGATGAGAACCCAGGAGATCACGGATTAATTAGGACTGATTTTCCAGGGGGATGGTTAGGAGATAAAATAAATGCATTTAATGGAGATGGATTATCTATTAAGCAATTAGAAACTCAAAAGTTTTTTAAACAAATTTTAAATTGGAGAAAAAATAATAATATAATTCATAATGGTAAACTAATACAATTTGCTCCAAAGGATGGGATTTATTCTTTTTTTAGAATTTTAGATAATAAAATGGTTTGGGTAATATTCAATAGAAATAATTCATCTAAAACCTTAGCAACCTCTAGGTTTGATGAGCTTATTGAAAATTACGAAAGTGCATTTGATGTATTAAATAAAAAGAAAATTTCTATTTCAGAAAAGTTAATAATTAAAGCAAAATCAGCTTTGATTTTAGAGATCGAATAGATTTATTCATATCTATGAAAAAACTTGTTTTATTATATTTCATACTAATATCTAGCTCTATAATTGCTCAAGTTCAGGATAATGTAACATGGTCAACAAGTCCAAATCCATTTAATGACTCTGAAAAAATTAAAATCAGTGTTTCAGGAGTTGATCCTTCTAAATGGTCAACAGAAGACGTGTATTTATGGACTTGGTTTTTTGATTCAAATGACGTAGAGGTAAGTTCTCAGATTAATTGGAATGGTGAATGGAATAATTCAAAAGAATCTATGAAAATGACTAAGAATTCTGACGGAACTTTTTCGTTTGAATTTATACCAACAGAATTATTTCAATATGAGGGGATTGGTAAAATTGGTGTTTTAGCCAAAGCAAAAGATGGAACAGGAGATAAAAAAACTCCCGACTATTTTTTTGAAGTTGGTAGATTTGATTTGACTATTAATAGTCCAAAAATTAATCCAGTAATTTTGGAAAGAGAAGGTTCTATTAATATTTCTGTTTCATCTGCTAATGAAATTAATTATTATTTGATGAATGGAGATCAGATTTTATTTGAATCATTAAATAATAAAAATTTTTCTAAAGATATTTTAGGTCCAGATTCGGAAAATGATGGGCTCAAATTGATTGAATCAACAACATTAAGATTATTATGTAAGGATATTAATGATTCAAATAATTTTATAAACTTAAATTTTGACATAGTTGTTGAGCCTAGTTCAATAGAGAAAGAACCTCCTTTTGAACTTCAAGATGGTATTAATTATATTGATGATAATTATTCAAAAATTTACTTACAATTAAATGCACCTAATAAAGATTTTGTTTATGTACTTGGAAATTTTAATCAATACATAAAGAACAAAGAGTCATTAATGAATATAAATCCATCAAATAACAAATTTTGGATTGAGATTAATGATTTACAGGAAAATGAGAATTATTGGTATCAATATGAAGTATATTCAAAATCTCCAGTTTCTGGCTCTCCAACAGTCGTTAAAGTAGCTGATCCATTTTCTAATGTAATTATATCCTCATATGACGATACAGATATCCCAGTAGATTCTTATCCAGATTTACCTAAATTTCCTGTAAATCAAAAGGGAGAATTTACTTTGATAAATCAACTAGATAAATACAATTGGAATGTTTTAAATTTTGAAAAACCAAAAAAGGAAGACTTGGTTATTTATGAAATATTAATTAGAGATTTTGATAACGAAAGAAGTTTACAAAATTTGATTGACAGAATAGATTATTTCAAAAACTTAAATATAAATGCAATTGAACTTATGCCGGTCATGGAATTTGAGGGTAATGAAAGTTGGGGTTACAACAGTTCTTATCATTTATCATTAGACAAGTTTTATGGAACTCAAAATAAGCTGAAAGAGTTTATAGATTTATGTCATAAGAACGGAATAGCGGTAATTTTAGATTTAGCTTTAAATCATGTTTTTGGAAGAAGTCCCTTAGTGAAAATGTGGATGGATGACCCAGATAATAACTCTTGGGGAGGACCATCCAATGAGAATCCATATTTCAATCAATCTGCAAAACATACTTACTCTGTTGGCTATGATTTTAATCACCAAAATGAACTAACTCAATATTATACCAAAAGGGTAGTAGAACATTGGGTTAATGAATATAAAATTGATGGCTTTAGATGGGATTTAACAAAGGGATTTACTCAAAATTGTGATGAAAACAATTACGAATGTACTAATTCGTTTCAACAAGATAGAGTTGACTTATTAAAATTATATGCAGACTATTCTTGGTCATTAGATCCAGATCATTATGTCATTTTCGAACATCTGGGAAGTGATGCAGAGGAAAAAGAGTGGGCTGATTATAGAATTGATGAAGGTAAAGGAATAATGGTATGGGGTAAAATGACTTCGATGTTTAATCAATTAACAATGGGCCATTTAGAAAATTCAGATATTTCAAGAGCTGATCATAAATCAAGGGGCTTTAATGGAAAAAGACTTATTACATATGCTGAAAGTCATGATGAAGAAAGATTAATGTATAAAAACTTAAATTTTGGAAATTCTTCTAATTCTAATCATAATATAAAAGATTTAGATACAGCTTTACAAAGAATGAAAGCTTTGGGTTCTTCATTATTATTAATACCTGGGCCAAAAATGATTTGGCATTTTTCAGAAATGGGCATGGAGAATTCAATTTTCACTTGTGTTGATGGTTCATATGGAGGAGAAGATTGTAAACTTTCAACAAAACCTCAACCTCAGTGGAGTAGTGATTGGACTTTATTAAATAAAAGAAAAGACATTTATGATTATTGGAAGAAAATAATTGAATTAAAAATCAATGAACCTGTTTTCGAGGGTAAATACGAACTTAAAGTATTTAACCAAAACAAACTTCTTCCAACAATTGATATTTGGAACGACAACTTAACAGGTGATTCTCTAAAGTATGTTTATGTTATTTCAAATTTTGATGTTTCTAAAAAAACTATCATACTTGATTTACCTATACATGGAGAATGGAAAAATCTTATTAATAATGATATAATTAATTTTTTTCATAATTCATCAATTGATCTTGAACCTGGAACTTCACTAGTAATTGGAAATTATAAGGATTGCGGTTCAGTTGATTTTGATGGTGATGGAATAGGGGATGTTTGTGATGATGATATAGACGGAGATGGCTTATTAAATGCTGATGATAATTGTCCAAACACGCCAGGTGGAATGACTGTTGATGTTAACGGTTGTGAAGTATTTGATTTACCATTAGACAATAATAAAGTCTCAGTTACAAGCGCAAGTTGTATTGGTAACACTGACGGATCGATTGGACTTAGTGTTGAGGATGCTAGTTATGCTTATTCAGTTACTGTTACCGGCAAGGACGATCCAATCACACTTGGGGGCGAGACTAAGACGGCTTCAGTTACAGGACTTGGAACTGGCACTTATACGGTTTGTTTTAAAGTAGACGGACAAAACACTTACGAGCAGTGCTTTGATGTGGTAATAGGAGAGCCTAAAGCGTTAAGCGCATTTATAGATGTGGATAATGATAATAAAACGACTAGCATACAATTAAGCGGATCATCTACTTACAATGTAGAAGTAAATGGACAGCGTTATAACGTTAAAGGAGACAGGTTTAAAACTAATCTTCCAACAGGACTTAGTATTATTAAGATAAGCACAGACTTAGACTGTCAAGGTATTATAGAAAGAGAAGTATTTATCTCAGAAGACATATTATATTACCCTAATCCAACTCAAAAAGATGTTAACGTTCACGTTTCGGGTGAAGATACTTTAGTACAAGTCAGCGTGTTTAGTGAAAAGGGAGATCTTATTTACACAAAGCAGCAGCAGATCCAAGACTTCTCAAGAAAAACAAACATTGATCTGTCAAGACAAATTACAGGAACCTACATTGTAGTGTTGGAAGGAAAGACTGTTAGAAAAACATTTAAGATAGTAAAACGATGAGAAATATAATGTTAAAACATTTACATATATTAACACTTTTAAATTTAGAAATATAATTTTATGGAAACAGTTTTTGAAACCCTGGACTGGGTTGTTTTAGGAATTTACTTTTTTTTACTTATTGGTGTTGCTGCTTGGGTGGTGATACAAAAAAACAAAAACACTGAGGATTATTTTCTTGCCGGAAGAAATGTTGGATGGTTTGTAATTGGAGCTTCCATTTTTGCTTCAAACATTGGATCTGAACATGTTGTTGGTCTTGCTGGTACTGGATTCGAATCAGGAACTCCAATGGCTCATTATGAATTGCATGCATGGATAGTATTACTATTAGGATGGTTGTTTCTTCCCTTTTATATTCGAAGTGGTGCGTACACAATGCCCGAGTTTTTAGAAAAAAGATTTGACAGTAGGTCTAGATGGTTTTTGTCTATATTTTCTTTATTAGCTTATGTAATAACTAAAGTATCAGTTACTATATACGCAGGTGGAATAGTAGTTTCTGAATTATTAGGAATTCCTTTTTGGTATGGTGCAATAGGAATTGTAATTTTTACAGGAATATATACAGTTATTGGTGGTATGAAAGCAGTTATTTATACAGAAACTCTCCAAACAATTGTGTTGATTTTAGGGTCAGTTATAATTACTTATTTGGGTTTACAAGAAGTAGGTGGTTGGGGACAATTAAGAGAAACAGTTACCGCTGTAAGTCCTGATCATTTTAATATGTGGAGACCAATGACAGATCCAGATTTCCCATGGACAGGTCTACTTATTGGTGGAACTATTGTTGGAATTTGGTATTGGTGTACTGATCAATATATTGTTCAAAGAACTTTAGCTGCAAACAATATTAAAATTGGTAGAAGGGGAGCAATTTTTGGTGCTTATTTAAAGTTACTTCCAATTTTGATTTTTTTAATTCCTGGAATAATTGCTTTTGCTTTGACAATCCAAGATCCAGAGACATATGTTGTGACAAAAGCAGATAGAGCTTTTCCTATGCTTGTAAACACTCTCTTGCCAGTTGGTTTAAAAGGACTTGTTGCAGGGGGTTTAATGGCTGCTTTAATGAGTTCATTAGCTTCTGTCTTTAACTCTTGTTCAACAATTTTCACTTTAGATATTTATAAAAAAATTAGACCAGAAAAATCTGAGGCTGAATTAATTAATGTTGGTAAAATTGCTACAACAGTAATTGTAGTTTTAGGTATACTATGGATACCAATAATGGAAAAAATTGGAGGAGGAGTGATGTATCAATATTTACAGAATGTTCAATCCTATATTGCACCACCAGTAACAGCAGTATTTTTATTAGGAGTTACATGGAAAAGAGTTAATTCCGATGCAGCAATTACAACTTTATTTATGGGTTTATTTTTATTGATATTGAGATTAGGATCAGAAATTTATTATCAATCTGAAATTTCCTCAGGCGAGGTTGTTTCAGGTTTCTTATTTGCATTTGCAACTATAAATTTTTCACACATGGCTATTATTTTATTTGTTTTTTCTGTGGTGTTATGTATTTCAGTCAGTTTAATAACTGCTGAGCCAGACTATGTAAAAACCAGAGGTTTGTCTTTTGGAAACTTAGACTTAAACTCAAAAGAATTTAAAGAAAAAACATATTCAACAGTTGATATCATATTATCTGTTATTTTAGTACTTATGGTTATAGGAATTTTAATGTACTTTACAGCTTAAATAAATGTATAATTTAGGCTTAGATATTGGTACTTCTTTTATCAAAGCAGCCTTAACAGAATGCTCTTCTGGAAACAAAGTGAATTTAGTTTCAGAACCTTCAAGTGAACAAGAAATAATTGTTCTTAAAGATGGCTGGGCTGAACAGAATCCAGAAATTTGGTGGAAAAACACCTGCCTAGCTATCAAAAATCTTATTTCATTAAATAATATTAATCCTTCATTGATTTCGGGTATTGGAATCTCATACCAAATGCATGGTTTAGTCTTATTAGATTCTAAAGGTAATTCACTTAGAAATAGTATTATCTGGTGTGATGATAGAGCAGTGGATATAGGTAAACAAGCATTTACAGAATTAGGTCAAATTAAGTGTATTAATCAATTGTTGAATTCTCCTGCTAATTTTACAGCATCAAAATTAAAATGGGTAAAAAACAATGAAAATGAACTATACAACAAGATCTACAAGTTTATGCTTCCGGGTGATTATATAGCTTACAGACTTTCTGGGAAAATGACAACCACTAAAACGGGTTTGTCAGAAGCAATGTTGTGGGATTATAAAAATAATTCAGTTGCTGATTTTTTATTAAAACATTATGAAATTGATAGCTCTTTAATCCCAGAAATTGTTCCAACATTTGGATTTCAATGCAAATTAAATAAGAAGGGATCTTCTGAGTGTGGTCTTTTAGAAGATATTCCTATATATTATCGAGCAGGTGATCAACCAAATAATGCACTTTCTTTAAATGTATTAAAACCTGGTGAAATTGCCACCACAGCAGGTACATCAGGTGTTGTTTTTGCGGTGACAGATAACGTAAAAACAAATGAAAGTGAAAGGATAAATAATTTTCTTCATGTAAATATTAATAATTCAATTTCATTAGGAAAATTATTATGTATAAATGGTGCGGGAATTCAATATGCCAAATTAAAAAATGAGTTAAACATTGATTCATATGTTGAAATGAATAAACTATCTTCAGTTGTAGAGGTTGGTTCAGAACAATTAACTTATTTACCATTTGGAAATGGTTCAGAAAGAATGCTTAATAATATAAACGTAGGTTCCAACATGTTAAATTTTGATATAAATGTTCATAAGAAAGAACATATTATTCGTGCAACACTTGAGGGTATAGCTTTTGCCTTTGTTTATGGTATGCAAATATTAATTAACGATGGTGTTAAACCAAAAGTAATTAGAGCCGGAAATGATAATTTATTTAAATCAAAGGTTTTTGGAGACACAATATCAACATTAATAAATACAGATATAGAAATTTATGAAACAACTGGTGCAATTGGAGCCGCTAGAGCTGTAGATCTTCGTAACGGAGATTTTAATAAATTTGGAAATAATATTATCGATAACGATTTTTTAAAAACATTTAGTCCTCAGTCAAATTTAAATGATTATAAAAATGCTTATAATTTATGGGTTGAGAAATTAGAATTAACTTTAAAATAAAATAACAACAATGGCACTTATTGGAAGTACAGAATATTATAAAGGTATTGGAGAGATAAAGTATGAGGGAAAAAATTCAAAAAACCCTTTTGCATTTAAATATTATGATCCTAATAAAATTGTAGCTGGTAAAACATTAAAAGATCATTTTAAATTTGCTATTGCTTACTGGCATTCTTTCTGTGGGCAAGGAACTGATCCTTTCGGTTTAGGAACACAAATTTTTTTATGGGATAAATCTCAAGATCCTTACCAAGCTGCTAAAGATAAAGCTGATGCTGCATTTGAGTTTATTACTAAAATGGGGTTTGATTATTTTTGTTTTCATGATTTTGATCTTATTCAAGAGGGGGGTAGTTTTAAAGAATCTGAAAAGAGACTTTTGTTTATAACTGATTATATAAAACAAAAACAAAAAGAATCAGGTGTCAAGGTACTTTGGGGAACTGCAAATTGTTTCTCTAATCCTCAATATATGAACGGAGCAGCTACTAATCCAGAGTTTGATGTTTTAGCTAGAGCTGGAGGACAAGTTAAGTTAGCGTTAGATACTACAATAGCATTAAATGGAGAAAATTATGTTTTTTGGGGTGGAAGAGAAGGTTATATGAGTTTACTAAATACTGATATGAAAAGAGAGTTAGATCATTTAGGAAAATTCTTGTCAATTTCAAGAGATTATGCAAGGTCTCAGGGTTTTAAAGGCAATTTCTTTATTGAACCAAAACCAATGGAGCCAACTAAACATCAATACGATTTTGATACTGCTACTGCTATTGGATTTTTAAAAGAATATGGTTTAGAAAATGATTTTAAAATAAATATTGAAGTAAATCATGCAACATTGGCTCAGCACACATTTCAACATGAACTTACTGTTGCAGCAAAATCTAATATGCTGGGTAGTATAGATGCAAATCGTGGCGACTATCAAAATGGATGGGATACTGATCAATTTCCTAATAATTTATACGAAACAACTGAAGCTATGCTTGTGTTTTTACAATCAGGTGGTTTACAAGGTGGTGGAGTTAATTTTGATGCAAAAATCAGGAGGAATTCAACTGATTTAGATGATGTTTTTCACGCACACATTGGTGGGGCTGATAATTTTGCAAGAGCCCTAATAACGGCTGACAATATTTTAACCTCTTCTAATTATAAGGAGCTTTTTAATTTAAGATATGAAAGTTTTAACTCTGGAAAAGGAAAGGAGTTTGAACAAGGTAAATTGAATCTTAATGATTTATATAAATTAGCTTTAAATTCAGGTAAATTAAAATTAAAGAGCGGAAAACAAGAGATGTTTGAAAATATTATTAATCAATTTATTTAAGAAAGTATTAAAAAAAAAAAATGAAAAAGTTAGCATTACACTGGCAGATAATTATCGGAATGATTTTGGGTGTTTTAATTGGATTGATTTTTCTCAATTTTGAATGGGGTAAAACTTTTGTTATTAACTGGATTAAACCTTTTGGAACTATTTTTATTAATTCGTTAAAGCTAATTGCTGTTCCTTTAATCTTAGCTTCTCTTATTAAAGGGATTTCAGATTTAAAAGATTTATCAAAACTTTCCTCCATGGGTGGTATAACTATAGTAACCTATATTTTTACAACTATGATGGCGGTCTCTATAGGTTTAGTTGCTGTTAATATTATTGAACCAGGAAACTTTATTTCTGAAGAAACAAGAGAACAACTTGTGAATGCTTATTCTTTGAACGCTAATGAAAAAATTGAGGCGGCTAATAACCAAAAAAGTTTAGGTCCTTTACAACCAATAGTTGATATGGTTCCTTCGAATTTTTTTAGCGCTGCATCTAACAATAGAAATATGCTTCAAGTGATATTCTTCGCTATTATTTTTGGTATTTCTATGATATTGATCCCAGAAAAAAAATCAAATCCAATTAAAAGTTTTTTTGATTCCCTAAATGATGTAATTCTTAAAATTATAGATTTAATAATGTTATGTGCACCATATGGTGTTTTTGCACTTTTAGCTGCAATAATTGTAGAATCACCAAGTATGGATTTATTTAAAGCATTAGGTTTTTATACCTTGACTGTACTCTTTGGATTATTACTTTTAATTTGTATTTATTTAATTGTAGTTAAAGTTGTTGTAGGAAAGAGTCCTTCATATTTTTTAAAAGGTATATCTCCTGCTCAATTACTTGCTTTTTCAACCAGTTCTAGTGCAGCAACTTTACCTGTTACTATGGAAAGGGTTCAAGATCATCTTGGAGTTGATGAGGAGGTTAGTAGTTTTGTTTTACCAATTGGTGCTACGATAAATATGGATGGCAGTGCATTATATCAAGCCGTTGCTGCAGTATTTATTGCTCAAGCATTTGGATTAGATTTAAGTTTAGCAGCTCAGCTTGGGATTATTTCCACAGCAACTCTAGCTTCAATTGGTTCTGCTGCGGTTCCTGGAGCAGGAATGGTAATGCTTATTATAGTTCTATCTCAGGCTGGTATTCCAGAAATTGGATTAGCGTTAATATTCGCTGTTGACAGACCTTTAGATATGTGTAGAACAGTTGTCAATGTAACTGGAGATGCAACAGTTTCTATGTTAGTTTCTAAGTTTGTAGGGAAATCTAAAAAAAATAGTTAAAAAATAGTAAGATTTATATTTGTAGAAAACATAAGAACTTTAACTTTGTTTAAAATTAATTGAATATGAACAGAAAAGAGTTGATAGATGATTTTCTTAAGGGTTTTAAACCTAAACAAGATCAAAGTTGGAAAAGTTGTTATTTTTTCACTCACTACTTAAAAAAGAATCACAAAATTAAGGCCGAACTTATAGAAGGAATTACAAGAATTAATAAGATTGATTATTGGACAGTCCGCTTAGATGGAGAAGATATTGATATTCATGCCAAGGCTGTTAATACAGAACCTGACTTTATTGACAAGCCAGAAATGATTTGGAGTCTTAAGCAGTTTGAAAAAGATAATTTTTAAGCTGGCCCTCTCAAATGTATAATTAGTCCATTTAAAAAATTACGTAAAATTTGATCACCACACTCCATATACTTTGGGTGATTAACGTTTCTAAATAGTGCTCCAAGCTCAGATTTGGAGACCTTAAAATCTACTAGTTTACAAATTTCAACAATTTGCTCATCTCTTAGTTTGTGAGCTACTCTAAGTTTTTTTAATATATCATTATTAGTTAATCCCATACTCAAATATAATACTACTTTAATTTTCTGACAATTCGAACCATTTTATGGTTTTTAGTTCTAATTCTTCTTCAAGATTCTTTAATTTGAAAGAGTATTCTTTGATTTGATCGACAGAAAGACTTTCATTAACAAAACGATTTTGAATTTCCTTTTTTTTATTTTCAATTTTTTTTATTTCAATCTCAATTTTCTTAAATTCTTTTTTTTGATTAAAGTTTGTTTTTTTTTGGTTTGAGTTATTTCTCAAATCTTTAGTTTGTTTATTTTCAGATTTTATTGAATTAGTTGTTTCTTTTATTTTAGAATCTTCATAAGTTCTGTAGTCAGAATAGTTGCCAGGAAAATCTTCAATATTTCCAGAACCTTTAAATACAAACAAGTGATCTACTATTTTATCCATAAAGTACCTGTCATGAGATACAACTATTAAACAACCAGGAAAATCTAATAAAAAACTCTCGAGTACATTAAGAGTTATTATATCTAAATCATTAGTTGGTTCATCAAGAATTAAAAAGTTTGGATTTTGTATCAATATAGTACATAAATAAAGACGTTTTCTTTCACCTCCACTCAACTTATCAACGAAGTCATATTGTTTTTTTCGATCAAATAAAAATCTTTCTAATAATTGTTGAGCCGATATTTTATGTCCTTTTTTTAGTGGAATATAATCTCCATATTCTCTAATTACATCAATTACTTTTTGTCCATTTTTATAAGGAATACCTTTTTGAGTATAATATCCAAATTTCAATGTTTCGCCCAATATAATTTTACCCGAATCAGGTTTATCATTAGAGGTTAACATATTTAAAAAAGTAGATTTTCCAGTGCCGTTTTTACCTATTATTCCAATACGATCGTTTCTTTGAAATACATAATCAAAGTGATCTAATATGATCTTATCTCCAAATGATTTACTAACCTTGTGCATTTCAATCATTTTACTTCCAAGACGTTCCATGTTTATCTCTAATTGCACTTCGTGATCATCCCGACGTTGACTTGCTTTTTCCTTAATAACTTTAAAATCTTCTATTCTAGACTTTGATTTTGTTGTTCTAGCTTTAGGCTGTCTTCTCATCCATTCCAATTCTTTTTTGAAATGTAATTTAGTTTTATGAGCTTCAATACTTTCTTGTGCAATTCTAGCCTCTCTTTTTTCAAGATAATATGAGTAATTACCTTTGTAACTATAAAGCTTGCCCTGATCAAGTTCTATGATCTCATTACATACGCGTTCTAAGAAATATCTATCATGAGTAACCATTAATAAGGTTATTTTTTCTTTTGAAAAATGATTCTCTAACCATTCAATCATTTCTAAATCTATATGATTTGTAGGTTCATCTAAAATTAATAATTCTGGTTGTTTCAATAAAGCATTACAAAGTGCTATTCTTTTTCTTTGACCGCCAGACAAACTTTTGACTTTAGCTTTTAAATCATTAAGCTTAAGTTTGAACAAAATTTTCTTATACTGAGTTTCAAAATCCCAAGCTTGAGATTGATCCATAGCTTCAAACGCCTTTTGATATGCTTCTTGATCATCTGGATTTTTTAAAGCTAGGTCATAGTCAGCTATTATACTTAATATAGGATTGTCAGCTTGTAAAATGCTTTGTTCAACTGTAAGTTCGGGATTTAATTTAGGTTCTTGTGCTAAATAGGAAACCCTAACACCTTTTCTGAAAACAACTTTTCCTGTATCAGGTGTATCCTCCCCAGCAATTATGTTAAGAATAGATGATTTTCCACACCCGTTTTTAGCAATTAATGCAATTTTTTGTCCTTGGTTAACTCCAAATGAAATAGAATCGAAAATAACTTTTTCACCGTATGATTTTGAAATCCCTTCAACTGAGAGTAAATTCATTAATATTTTATCTTTTTATAGAATATCAAAAATACACATTCAAACATGAGAATGTAACATTTATATAAGTTTATAATAAACATTTATTTTCTCTTATATTTTTTTAATTTAAACCTTGAAATTTTTATATAAAAAAGAAAGTAATCTAGTATAATGCTTTGACGTGCATGATTTCAAGTTTGAACTCTCCTTCTTGCTTGTCTGAAATTT
>Ga0209192_10000730_pt1 | contig 30092 bp, 30 predicted proteins | sample ArcticOcean_MG_C_11_FD_187433 | JGI IMG/M metagenome (GOLD analysis project Ga0209192, IMG submission 187433) | Marine microbial communities from western Arctic Ocean - ArcticOcean_MG_CB2_154 (SPAdes) (version 2) | ecosystem: Environmental > Aquatic > Marine > Oceanic | place: Arctic Ocean... | reverse complement strand
TTCTCATTCATTAGACTCTAAAATAATTTTAAAGAAAGTCTTAAAGAAAAAGTTTGATAAAAATATCAATATCAACCACACCCCCAACAAATCTATTAAACCAATCTATAACCTATGCAAGGTTAACGCTAAACAGGTTATTAAAAACCATGTCAGCAAAGAAGAAAAATATTCCATTTCCTTTAATGACCTCAAGAAAGCAATGGGTATTCTAGAAGATCTTAATAAAATCGAAGCGTATGATGTAAGTCATATTTCAGGCGATCATGCAGTAGCTTCCTGTATTGTTTTCTCTAAGCACGGACCCCAAAAAAAAGAATACAGGCTTTTCAATATTCCAAAGGATTTATCCGGTAACGATGTTGGCTCTTTGGAGCATGTTCTTTCAAGAAGATTGAAATATTATGAAGACAAAAGCGTTAAGCCGAGTTTGATTCTCATTGACGGAGGGAAAACCCAATTAAAATTTAGCCAGTCCGTGATAGAAAAATCAGAATATAGCGATATTAAGGTTATTTCTATAGTAAAAGGTTTTAATAGGATTAGAGCCACAGAAACAATACTATCCTCAAACGGGATAATAGAGCTAGATAAGTACTCTAAGGCATATCTACTGCTTCAAGAGATGAGAGATGAATCTCATAGGTTTGCAATTATTGCGCAAAGAAAGAAAAAACTTAGCAGTACTAAAAAATCCCAATTGGATAATATTCCAGGAATAGGAGATGTATTAAAGAAAAGATTGCTTAACAATTTTAAAAGCATTAAACATATCAAACAAGCAAATACGGAAGATTTAATGACTGTTAAGGGTATTAATGTCAAAATAGCTAAACTTATCAAAATAGAACTAAATAAATGACAACTTTTATTAACCTCTTAACTTTTTCTAGAATATTTCTTGCAGCTATTATATTTTTACTTTTAATGTCCCCAGATGGATATTTATTAGCTTTAATTTTATTCTTTGTAGCCAGCATTACAGATTTCTTTGATGGATTCTTAGCAAGAAAATATAACTCTACTTCTCAAATTGGAGAGATATTAGATCCAATAGCAGATAAAATTTTAATAGTTTTCGTACTATTTGGTTTGGCTGTAAATTTGCATAGCTATTTAATAGGTTTCATTGGCTCTGTGATAATTGCAAGAGAAATATGGGTCGGAGCACTTAGAGACTTTAATGCTAGAAATGCTAACAATGATGCTACTAAAGTAACTTTTATAGCAAAAATAAAAACTACCATTCAATTATTCACAATAACAATTTACCTATTAGGTTTGGCAATAAGCAATATGTTAATAATTGTATTTGGAGATATCTTTTTAATTATTTCATTATTAATAACCCTCTACACTGGTTATATTTATACATATGCAACTTTCAAAAAATAGTTATTAAGATTATTTATTAGTTTTTATGTCCGCAATAACATCTTTTAGACCTTCTTCTAAAGGTATGTTAATTACATTGGGGTGAATTAATCGTAATTTGGTGATGTCTGGGCATCTTCTTAAGACTGAACCTTTTGGTGAATCATAAATTTTTATTTCTGAGTCTATCCCCATAATTTTTAAAATTATCATTGCAAGATCAATTATTTTTATTTCTTGGTCAGAACCAATATTAACTATGTCTCCAGTTGTTGTAATAGATTCAGCTGCAGCTATAGTTGCAGATACAGCATCTTTAACGTGAATAAATGACCTAGTATCTTCAGAACCATATAATTCATATACCCCTTTCAATGATCTAGAAATAAAATCAGGTATGACATGATTCAAACCCATTCGTTCGCCATATACATTATGGTATCTAAGAACAGTGCATGGGATCTCATACTGTGAAAAAGCCGCAAAGCATGCTAGTTCACCATGAAGCTTGGAGCCTCCATATGACCATCTAACATTTTTAGGATCATCTATAACCAGATGAACATCTTCCGATGTTGGGACTTGTGCTGAATAATGAGTTACAGCTCCCGCATATGCTTCTGAGCTACTTGAGTATATAATTTTTGGCTTATCTTTGGCTTTTGAGGCCCATTTTAAAACATTTATTGTCGGTATGGTGGAGTTGACTAAAACATCAAAAGGGCTGGTGTAGAAATTATTAGTGCCATTATATGCAGCTAAATGATATATGTAGTCAAAATCACAATCTATCTGATTTAAAGACTCATAATTACATAAATCAACCTTATGAAAAGTCACAGCATCCATTTCTAGCATTTCATTAAATGCAGTATCTTGATTTTTATGAATAAATCTATCAACTATAGTTACTTTATTTCCTCTAGCTATAAGCTCCTTTGTCAGCCAGAATCCGATAGCACCCCCAGCACCAGTCACAAATACTTTTTTACTCATAAACTACCTTCTCCCAGTGAAATGTACTTACAATTTTTTATTTCGGAAGAATCTATTTGATTCCAAAAATCATATATCAAACAACCTTTATCTAAACTTTTATCAAGGATCTTCCATTCAAGCTCTTTATAACTTGGATGATTATTTTGAAGTATAATAATGTCAGAATTACCTATTACTTCAATAAGATTCGATGAACAGTTAAGACTTTCGTCTTGTTGGTTAACTTCCTTATTTAAAAAATCATGGTAATAAAATTTAGATTCTGTAAATATTTTTTCTAGCTCTTCTCTTAGTTGATATATATAACTTCCTCTGACATCTGCAGTAATTGGAAAGCCTTTAAAAGCGCAGCCTAAAATAGATATTTTTTTAATGTCTCTATTATTTTGTAAAATATTTTTTTTGATTCTTACTATAGCCTTCTCTACTATAGCTTCATTTACATTTCTTGATATTGATAATAATTCAAAATTATAAGATGGAACACTTTGTTTTAAAATATAAGGATCTTTTTCAAGACATGGGCCACCAACTATTCCTGGTTTTTTAGACTTGATCTCGCATAATCTTTAGTCGCAGCATTTATGACATTACTAGCATTTATCTGAAGATCTTCACATATATATGCAATTTCATTAGCAAGAGCAAAGCTTAAATCCCTTTCACTATTGCAAAGAAGTTTTGTTAGCTCGGCCTCTTTTACAGATATACGATCAAGAGTTTTAATATTAATGTAATTAAAAAAATCTTTTATCTCAGAGAAACTCTCTTTATTATTAGAACCAACTATTTGTGGTAAATTTTTTAATTCTTCTAAAGCGACTCCCTCTAGGGTTCTTTCTGGGCAAAATCCAATATGAATATTTTTGCCGTCTGTAAACTCTTTGGCAATCAATTCAGTAACACCTAACTTTACTGTTGAACGTAATATTATTAAGTCCTCACTTTTAATAAAATCTTTTATATCTTTTATTATTGAGTTTATACCTGTCAAATCTATTGATCCATCTTGTTTCAGAGGGGTGCCGGGAGTAATTATAAAAACACTCCTTTTGCTTGTATCTATATCTTTTATTTCATACAAAGAATTATGAATAACTAAATTTTTTGAATCTATTGCATCTCTTAACTTCTCAAGAATACCTGAATCTACAATGGATATATTTTTATTAATAATGTTATTTGCAGCTACTATATTGTTTTCAATTCCAATAACTTTAGTTTTTTTGGAAGCATAAACCCCAAATGTAAGACCAACATAACCCATGCCAAAAATAAAAACGTTATACATAATTCTAAATAGTTATTGAAAATTTTTCGTAGTATAGCAAGTTAAGTCAATAACTAGGAGACCGAGATGTAAAATAATAAAAACTTATAGCATTAAAATTATTTTATACTATAATCCTTCAATTGGCTGGATGGCAGAGTGGTTATGCAGCGGCCTGCAAAGCCGTTAACGCCGGTTCGATTCCGGCTTCAGCCTCCATACAAAGTTGTTATTTATTCACATAATAGTTTTGAAAAAGAAGTACAATCATTATTGTATTATGGATATTACTTATAAAGAGTTTGCTTAAAATGCCCGGGTGGTGGAATTGGTAGACACAAGGGACTTAAAATCCCTCGCCAGCAATGGCGTGCCGGTTCAAGTCCGGCTCCGGGTACCACATTATTAAATAATAAGAATTTAAAAATATGAATGATGAAACCACTAATAATAATTCTACAAACAAAGAAAGTTTTATAGAATTCAATATTTTAGAAATCATATCCTTTGCCAAGGGTAAGATAATATATATATTTGCTATTACCTTTATCTTTGGATTAATTTCAGTTGCATACTCTCTTTATCTACCAAATAAATACTTATCTTCAGCACAATTTGAAATCGTTCAAAAGTCTGAGAAAAGCTCAATGTCATCACTGAGTGAGGTTGGTGGGTTGATATCTGGTATAGGCCTCTCATCGCCAAACTCAGATAGGAGCTCATTAATAGTTGGGATTGCGCAATCTAGACTCTTTTTTAAAAAAATTAACTCAAATAATAACTTGGCTCCACTTCTAATGGCTGCGGAAAGTTATGATTTATCAAGTAAAGCCATTGCTTTTGATAAAAATGAGTATAACTCGAATACAAATACTTGGATAAGAAAACCTCCATCTGGGAGAGCAGTAAAACCAACTTATCTAGAAGCCTACTTAGATTATAGAAAGGTTCTTACAATATCAAAAAATAAAAAGACTGGCTTTATAAGTATTTCAGTCGAGCATGTCTCTCCAATTTTTGCAAAAGAATTAATTGAGATTATTTGGAATAATGTAAATAATGTTATTAGAGAAAAGGATATGAAGGAATCCTTTGAGGCTCTTGATTATCTTAATTCCGAGCTTCTAAAAACAACTAATTCTAATATAAGGCAATCAATAAACAATCTCATAAGCATTAAGTTAGAAACACAAATGCTAACAAAAATTAAAAAAGATTATGTTCTAGATCCTATAGACCTTCCTTATGTTCCAGAAGTTAAATCTTCTCCAAAAAGGTCCTTAATATTTATATTAGGAACAATAATTGGTTTTTTGATTGCAGTCTCCTTAACCATTCTGCAGTACATGCATAAAAAATTAGAAGGATAGTTGGTAATGTCTTTAAAAGTAGTAATTCTAGCAGGTAGAACAGGATCAGGATTATGGCCTCTATCAAGATCAAAATTTTTTAAACAGCTTTCATTATTAACATTAGATGACATTGTTAGATACAAGGACATATATGGAAAAAAGTAATTACAAAATTGCTATTATAGGCCTAGGATATGTCGGCCTTCCTCTCGCAGCTGAACTTGGCACTAAATATGATTGCATTGGATTTGATATATCCACTTTAAGGATAGATCAATTAAATAAAAATATAGATATCACTCTTGAATTAGATAAAGATAAACTGCAAGAGGCTACAAGACTTAGTTTCACTTCTGATAAAGCCAAACTTAAGGATTGTAATATTTTTATTGTTACCGTCCCAACCCCTATTGATTCTGTCAATAGGCCAGATTTAAGGCCTTTATTATCTGCGACAAAGACTGTTGGACAAAATATCTCCAAAGGTAATATTGTCATATATGAATCTACAGTTTTTCCAGGTTGTACAGAAGAGCAATGCGTCCCAGTCTTAGAGGAAAACTCTGGCTTAAAATTTAATAATGATTTCTTTTGCGGCTATAGCCCTGAAAGAATAAACCCTGCAGATAAAGTTAATACTCTTACAAAAATCATAAAAATTACAAGTGGGTCTACAAAAGAAACTGCAATTATTGTTGATGAATTGTATAAATCAATTATCGAGGCTGGCACATATAAAGCTTCAAGTATAAAGGTTGCAGAGGCTGCCAAGGTTATTGAAAATACACAAAGAGACTTAAATATTGCTTTGGTAAATGAATTATCTGTAATATTTAATTTAATCAATATAGATACTATTGAAGTTCTTGAAGCAGCTGGAACTAAGTGGAATTTTCTTCCTTTTAAGCCAGGTATAGTGGGGGGGCATTGTATAGGTGTTGATCCATATTACCTTACCCATAAAGCTGAAGAGGTTGGGTATCATCCACAGGTCATACTTGCTGGCAGACGAATTAACGATGATATGGCAAATTATGCTGCTTTGAAAATTATTCAATTGATTCATAATAGTAATATTAATGACTATAATTGCACTATAGGCATCATGGGATTAACTTTTAAGGAGAATTGTCCAGATATTAGAAATTCTAAAGTTATTGATATAATCAAGAAATTAAAAGCTTTTAATTATCAAATTGTGATTGACGACCCCTGGGCAAACCCTATTGAAGTTAAGAAAGAATATGGATTGGATATAGAAAAAATCAGTGAATCAAATAAAGTTGATGTATTGGTTGTTGCTGTTGGGCATAACGAATACAGAGATATAAATCCAATAAAGTTAAAGAATTATATTAAAAATGACAAGCTAATAATCGGAGATTTAAAATCTATATACAACCTTAATGAGCTCAAAGATGCTGGTTTCGAAGTTTTTAGACTTTAATTATTAGGAATTTTATGAAAAAAAATATTGCTGTTATTGGTTGTGGCTATTGGGGTAAAAATTTAGTTAGAAATTTTTCTGAACTAGGGGCATTAAAGTACGTTTGTGATCAAGACAAGGATTTAGTATCTAAAATGGCATTTAGTTTCGGTGTGGAGAGTAAAGATTATCAAGATATTCTTGAGGATAAAGATATTGACGGTGTGGTGATAGCTTCTCCTGCATATTTACATGCAGATCTAGCTATTAAGGCGCTTGAGATGAAAAAAAATGTTTTTGTTGAAAAGCCACTATCTCTTAATGAAGAGGAAGCAACAAGGATGATAAGTTCTGCTAAAAAAAATGACATGAATTTAATGGTTGGCCATCTTTTACAATATCATCCTATCTTTAAAAAAATTCGTGAGATTGTTGAGCTCGGAGAGCTAGGAAAGTTAATGCATGTTAGCTCTTCAAGAAAGAGCATGGGTAAAATTAGATCAGAAGAGAATGTTATATGGAGTTTTGCTCCTCATGATATTTCAATGATACTCTCATTGACCCCACAAAAAATAAAGAATATACACTCTGACAAGGCAACCCTTCTTCAGGAAGGCATAGCTGATATTGCTAGAGTTGGAATTGAATTTGATCAAGGGCTTAAAGCTGATATTAATATTTCGTGGATAAGCCCTTTTAAAGAACAAAAATTAGTAGTGACTTGTGAAAAAGCAATTTTGGTTTTTGACGACACTCTTGAATGGAAGAAAAAACTCATGGTAGTTAAATATCATTATGAAAACCTTCAGAATCAATTAAGTATCTCTAAAGATGAGCCTAGCTTTATTGAGGTGCCCATGTCTGAGCCATTAAGAAATGAGTGCGAGCACTTTATAGAAACTATTAAAAATAAAAATAAACCCATAACTGATGGTGAGGAAGGTTTAGAGGTACTTAAGATTTTAAGTGCATGTTAGCTTACTCGCAAATATAGAAAAGTATGAATATAAAATTTAAAGATAGTTCAATTCATGAATCATCATATATAGATGACGATGTCATTATTGGGGAAGGTACTAAGATATGGCATTTTTCACATATACTTTCTAATTGTAAGATTGGCAATAATTGTAGCTTAGGTCAGAATGTCGTTGTAGGTCCAAATGTCAATATTGGAAATAGAGTAAAAATACAAAATAACGTCAGCGTCTATGAGGGTGTTGAGATTGGGGATGATGTTTTTTTAGGTCCATCATGTGTTTTTACTAATGTTATTAATCCAAGATCAGCCATTCAAAGAAAAGAGGAGTTCAAAAAAACTAAAGTACTGAAAGGCGCATCAGTAGGTGCAAATGCAACTATAATCTGCGGTAATATATTAGGAAAGTACTGCTTGGTTGCAGCTGGTGCAACAGTCACTAAGGACGTTCCATCATTTGCTTTGGTTGCTGGCACGCCTGCTAAAAGGATAGGCTGGGTAAGCAAAGAGGGCGGAACTTTAGATGAAAATTTAATTTGTCACCTCACAGGAAAAAAATATATAAAAATAAGTGAAGATCAAATCGAGGAAGAGTGATATGAAGGAATACACAGAGTCTGTAAATTTTATAGATCTTTCAGCACAGCAAAAAAAAATAAGAAAAAATATAGAAGTGGCTATTAAGAATGTCCTTGATCACGGTCAATATATTATGGGTCCAGAGGTTTCTATTTTAGAAAATAAGCTTAAAGATTTTACTGGTGCTAAGAATGTATATTCTTGCGCTAATGGAACTGATGCACTTACAATTGCAATGATGGCTCTTGATTTTCAACCTGGTGATGTTGTATTTGTTCCTTCATTTACTTATGTAGCTAGCGCAGAATCTGCGGCATTAATTGGCATAGTTCCGTTTTTTGTTGATGTGGATAAAGAAACTTTTAATATTGATCCACAAAGTCTGTGCAGGGGAATATTGGAAGCAAAAAAATTAAACTTAAATCCTGTTGGAATTATAGCCGTTGATCTTTTTGGGCAACCTGCTAATTATGAAGAATTACGAAATATTGCTGATAGAGAGGGCTTAAAAATAATTGCTGATGGCGCGCAAAGTCTGGGAGCAAGCTATAAAGATAAAAATGTAGGCATGCTTGGTGACATTTCTACAACTAGCTTCTTTCCTGCAAAACCTATGGGTTGTTATGGTGATGGAGGAGCTCTCTTTACTGATGATAGTGAATTAGGCGATAAAATTAACTCTATCAGGCTTCATGGCAGGGGAGTTGAAAAATACGATCATACATCAATAGGAATTAATTCTAGACTCGACACTATTCAAGCAGCCATTTTAATTGAAAAACTTAAAATTTTTCCTGAAGAAATATTAAAGAGAAATGAAATTGCCAAGGCTTATCATAAAATTTTTGATAGCTGTGATTATGCTAGCTCACCAAAAATCATAGAAGGGAATATAAGTTCATGGGCTCAGTACACATTAATTGTTGAAGAAAGAGATAGCTTTCAAAATAAATTAAAAAATATTGGCATACCTTCGGTAATTTATTACCCAAAATCATTAACGAACCAGCCAGCCTACGTAAACTATCCAACTCTTTCTAAAGGAACGCCAATTTCTGATGAATTGTGTAATAAGGTATTAAGCCTCCCAATGCATCCTTATTTAAAAAAATCTACAATAGAAAAGATAGCAAGCATTTTATAGACTTAGATGTCCTATATAAATAAAATAGAATATAGCCTAAATAAGAGCAAATCCTTTATTAGAGATATTTTAAAAATGATTTCCGGTACAGGTTTTTCACAAATTATTGCTTTTTTATTTCTTCCATTCATTTCTAGAATATTTCTTCCAGAAGATTTTGCAGTCCAGGCTCTTTTTATTCAGGTTACAGGCTTATTAGTTGCTTTAATGTCATTTAAATTTGAGCAGTTCATTCTTTTTCCTAAAGATAATTCTGACTCAGTCTCAATTCTGTTTCTTCTTGTAATTATTTGCTTAGTTAACTCTATTCTTTATTTAGCTTTTATTTTCTTTTTAAATAATAGCATTTTACAAATATATAAATTGGGCCCTTTATATCTTTGGTATTTATTACCACTATGCTCAATATTTATGGTTTTAGCATCTGGCTTTCAAATTTTTTTACAAAGATTTGAAAGATATGGTGAGGCAGCAATGTCAGATGTAGTTAATAAATTAGGCTATATATTGGCTATTTTTTTTATTTTTTACATAATTAAAGCACCTTACCCATTAATTTTATCGCTTATATTTGGATTTTTTTTAAAGTTTCTTTTTCTGTTGAAATATGCGGCATATCTTATAAACAAATATAGCAACGGTTTAAAGTATCTTGTATATAATGCTAAAAATAATTTCAAGAGATATTTTGCACAAGCATTTTATTTTACTATCTCTGATATCTTAGTTGCTATAAATGGAATAGTACTTTCTTTATTTATTTCTAGTTTTTATGGTTTAGATTTTTTTGGCTCTTGGGCATTTGTTCAAGCAACCCTCTATGCGCCAGCTGCTTTTGCAGGGAATGCAGCTGGTCAGGTTTATATGCAGAGAGCATCAAGTCTATACAACAAGGGAAATTCGTTTGACAGCATATTCTTAACAACTATAAGATTGCTCTTTTTTGTAAGCTTTCCTGCATTCTTAGCTATAGTAATTTTTGGTAATAGTATTTATTTATTTGTATTTGGAAGCAATTGGGAGCTTGCTGGAGAAATGGCTTCAATAATAGCCATTTCTTACTTTTTTAGTTTTATTTCCAATCCACTAGCTAGAAGTAGCTTAATAGCCGGTAAAAAATTCTTTCTACTACTTCTAAATATATTTCGACTTCTAATATCATTAATTATTATTAGTTTTTCGAAGTATTTTGAATTAGATATATGGAATTTTATATGGATATCAACTATCCTAATGTCATTATTTTATATATTTGAAATTTTTATGAATTATAGCTTTACTAAGTTAAATTTTAATAAGGACCTATCTAAAAATGCTTAAAACTAATACTGTTCTAGTTTTGGCTCCTCATACCGACGATGGCGAGTTTGGATGCGGCGGCACAATAGCAAAATTAATAAAAAATGGTTCTAGGGTTATATGTGTTTCATTTTCTGCAGCAGAAACTTCAGTGCTACCAGAATTTCCAAGAGACATTCTAAGAACTGAATCAAGGAAAGCTGCTATGAGTTTGGGAGTAAAAAAGGCAGATTGTATTGTATTGGACTTTGAGGTTAGAACCATGCCAGAAAATAGACAGTTAATATTAGATAAGATGATTAAACTTAGAAAATTATATGAGCCAGATTCAGTTTTTCTTCCAAGTACGAATGATACACATCAAGATCATCTTGTTATAGCAAATGAGGGTTTTAGAGCATTCAAAAGCTCTAATATGTTTGCCTACGAAGTTCCTTGGAATAATCTAAACTTTACAACAAGTTGTTTTGTAGAGCTAGATAAGGAAACACTTCAGGCAAAAGTTAATTCTTTGAAGATGTATAAATCACAACAACATCGACCTTATGCTAATCAGAAATTTATTGAAAGTCTTGCAATGGTTAGGGGAGTTCAAATAAATAAAGAATATGCAGAGTGTTTCGAAGTCATAAGGTGTATTCTTTAGTTTTGAAATCTAAAATAAAAATACTAATGACTGGAGCTGGAGCACCCGGAGGCCCAGGTATAATTAAGTGTCTCAAGCAAGATAGTCGTATAGATCTTGTTGTTGGGGATATGGATTGCAATGCATCGGGAAAATATCTTGCTGATTCTTTTATCCAGCTTCCCAGTGCAAAAGATGATAGCTTTATTGAGCATGTCTTAGATATCTGCATACAAAATAATATTGAGATGATTTTTCCACTAGTAACAATGGAGCTATTCAAGTTCTCAAAATCAATCAAATTATTTAAAAAGCATAATATTCATGTAGTTGTTTCAGATTTTGATAGCCTATCTATAGCTAACGATAAAATTGCTTTATACCAGCATCTTGATATAAATGGAATTGTTGTACCAGATTATAGGGTTGCTAAAAACAATGATGATTTATTTAATGCAATACATGAATTGGGTTATCCAGAAAAACCAATTGCCATCAAGCCAGGCATAGCAAATGGAAGTAGAGGCGTAAGAATTATTAATGATGGTATAGATAGGTTTGATTTAATGTTTAACTATAAACCAAATAATTTATATCTAAGCCTCTCTGAGCTTAAGAGTATTTTAAAAAATAAAGAGATTCCTGATATGCTGGTATCTGAATTTTTACCAGGGCCAGAATTAACTATAGACACTGTGGTAAATAGCAAACATGAGCTAGAGATAGCCTTGATAAGAACCAGAGATAAGATGAATAATGGGATTTCAGTTGCCGGTAGGTTTATTGAATCAGGACATGTCAAAAAATACTGTTCAGAAATTATTAATTCAATGAAGTTAATGGGGCCAATTGGAATTCAAGTTAAGGAGTCCTGCGATGGAGAGTTTAAAATTATTGAAATGAACCCAAGAATACAAGGTACTAGTGTTGCAGCTCTTGGCTTGGGCATTAATCTTCCTATGCACTCCATCTCATCTATTTTAAACTGGAAGGTCGACCCAATTATTAAATCAAGCGGTGTAGGTTTTGCTAGATTTTATGATGAGGTTTATTTTGAATCCAACTGATTTCTTTCAGAGATTCAGCAAGCATAATGAAATAATATTTGATTTAGACAATACAATATATGATGAAAACATCTTCCTAGAACAATCCTATTCTAAAATTGCTAACATTCTTGAAAATTATACTGATGTATCTCGACATGATATTCATAAATATTTATGGAATTTTTTTTTAAAGAATGGCAGAGCTAATATATTTAATGAATTAATCCAAAATTTTGATTTCTCAAAAAAAGTAGATATAGATTTCATTTTATCAATTTTTAGAAGTCGTGATAATAATATCAAGCTAAAAGCCTTTAATTATTTTTCATCATACATAAACTCTATCAATTCCCTTGAAGAGAAAAATTATTTTATAATTACAAACGGCAACCACATTCAACAAAAAAATAAGTTTTATTACTTAAGATCATCTCTTCTAAAAACTCCGAAGACTATTATTTATGCTAATGAACATAAGCCCAAACCATCTGATGAGAGTTTTAAAATACTAAATAAAAGATTTAAATTTAAAAACCCTATATATATTGGAGATTCTCTTATTGACAAGCAGTTCTCTATTAATAGTTCTGTTGACTATGCTGGACTTGTATTTCAGAGAAATAAATTTGGTTTAGTGGATGAATCAACTATAATGATCAATTATTAATACCATTCAAAATCCTAAAAATGATCAAGTTCACAAAAAAAATTATTAGAAAAATTCTTCCAATTAAATTTTTTAACATACTTAAAAGACTGCAAAGAATTCTCGTTTTTAAAGGTAACGGCCCTTATTCTTTAGATGAGCATGTTAGCTTGAAATTCATCAATCAATCATCAAATATAAATAAGTTTTTTGTTGATATTGGAGCTCAAGATGGAGTTCTTGGCTCTCAAACATTGTCTCTGGCTAAAAGGTCTTGGGCTGGTCTTTCAATTGAGGCTGATCAAGAAATGTTTGAAGAGTTAAGTTATTTTTATAAGGATTTTAATTCGGTAGCATTAGCCATGGAATTCATAACCCCTGAGAGCATATGTGAGATATTAAAAAAGAATAATACACCGGAGAATTTTGGTTTTTTAAACTTAGACATAGACTCTTTTGATTTTTTTATTTTGGATGCTCTTTTAGAAAAGTACGAACCAAAGATTATATGTATTGAGATTAATGAGTTAATCCCACCGCCAATAAGATTTTCTATTATTGAGAATGATTGGGAAGGAGTTGGCGATAATTTTCAAGGCTTTAGCATTCAAATGATATCGGATATATGTGATAAATATGGATACAAGATTATAGAATTACATTTTAATAATTTATTCTTATCAAAAGATGCCGATTTTAATGCCCTAAACGCCACTATCTCTGAAATATACGAGCAAGGATATCTGGACCAACCCTTAAGAAAAGAATATTTTGAATGGAATAATAAATATGACCATATTTATGCTTTATCAGAGAAGGAGCAATTATCTTTTTTCCAAGATTTATTCAAAAATAAAAAAGGGAAACACTTGCTTGAAATTCAAGACTAAGTAAGAAAATGAAAAAAATTGTTTTCTTTTTAAATGATTGGAATCCTGCTCTAGGCTATCAAGATAATATCCTCATAAAAGAGCTTCTTGACCAAGGTAATGAGGTTCAGATTATTCTCGGCAGAGGTAGGTCTTTATCCCCTCAACTAAATATAGAGGCTTATGGAGACAAACTTTCTATTATCGAATTACCTTATATTTTCCAAATAAATGATGGTTTTTATTCGTTAAGAGGAATCTCAAAGATTTTAAAAAAGAGTAATCCAGATATTATTATTGCGCTTGATGGGCAATTTGATCATTTGCATATCGCTAAATATGTCAAAAATAATTCTAAATGTAAGTTTTTTCTTAAATGCCACTGTGATGATTCAAATTCAAATCTTAGATTAATTTCTAAATATATAATTTATCCATTTATTAGGAGACCTATTTTTTATATAGCTTCCAAGTTCATTCAGAAGATATTGATAGTCACCCCAAAAACAGGAGACTTCATGGAAAAAGTTTATAAGGCAAATAAAGATAGTATGAAATTGCTTCCAGTTCTTCCTAAATTTAGATTTAATAAAGAAAGTAAGATTAAATATAAAGATAAAATAAGAAAAGAATTAAATATTGAACATGACGCATTTGTAATATTTACAGGAGGGACATTAACACCCTTAAAAAAAACTGATATTCTTCTTGAATCATTAGATCTTATTTCTGATAAGAATATTCACATAATAATATGTGGCAGGCATTCAAATGACTCGAAAGACTATACTTCAAACTTAGACATGCTTATGAGCAGTAATCAGAATATTCATTTCTTATCTTGGGTTGAGCATGATAAAATTAGTAATTATTTATACGCATCAGATATATCCATATTTTGTGCAGGACAATCAAGCCTGTGGCAAGATTCTATGAGTTTAGGCCTTCCACTTATTGTTGGGTCAGGAACAAAAATATCTGAACAAGATCCAGCTTACTTAAATAAATATAATTCTGTAAAAATATTATCGAGAGATGACATCAACCCAAATTTACTAAAAAAAAATATTCTAGATATTTACTATGATAAAAACCTTCTTAAATTAATGGGTGAAGGTTCCCTGAAATACTATAAAAAATATCTTGATCCTAAAAAACTAGTGAATGTTATAACAAATGGTTAATTTTATATTCAAGGATTTAATCAAGTATATTTTAGTTTTTTTCTATGCATATTTAATTTATTGGGTAGGTATAAATTATTTATATGAAATATGGAATTACTGGGGCTTTAATTATGAGTCAGGAATCTCTACGTATAATATATTTTTTATTTCTATTATTTTAATAATAATAAATCCAACTATTCCAGATAAATTGGACACTCCCTCAAGTGTTGCTATCAATTATCTTTATTACATTGTATTTATCCCAACAATCGTATTAACACTGTTGCTAGTTAATTTTCATGAATATATTCTTGAATTAATTTCTTTATGTATAGGTTTTTTATTCATAGTGGCAATTACCAAAAGTAGCAGAGATCAGCTTAAATCCACAATAATCAATAATAATAACAGCATAAATAATACACCAAACAAACTAGTAATATTTTTTGGGTTTGTTATATGTTTTATGTATTTTTTCATTAGCAAGTACTCATTAATTGGAAATTTTAATTTATTAGATGTATATCTGCAAAGAGAGTTGGGGGCTGCAACATCTGCTTTAGAGGGGTATCTTCAAACCTGGTTTATAGGATTTTTTTCAACAGGAATGCTTGCATTGGGATTGGTGAAAAAAAGAATATTTTTTACTATAATGGGCTTTAGTGGATTTATTTTAGTTTTCTTGTATACAGCACAAAGATCAGTATTGATATTACCAGTTCTATTGACTCTTTTTGTTATAGGGTCAGGACTTTTTAAAGAAAACTTTAGAGCCATTTATATACCTATTTTTTTAAGCATGCTCATAATTTTTTTTAGTCGCGCCATATCCAGTCCCGAAGATTATGTAACTGATGGAAATATAATATATTTTAGTCTTCAGAATCTTATTCTTTATAGATATATCGGAGTACCTGCACTGCTATTTTCTCAATATATTGATACTTTTTCTCAAATAGGACATACATATTTTTTGCACATCAAGCCATTTTCTTTATTTTCGGAAATTCCAATTGATAGACTTTATTTAGATTCTTGGCCAGGGCTTGGCTATATTGTTTCAGATGTTACTTATGGTAATTCTGAAAATAATGCTAATGCAAATCTTTTTGCATCTGACGGCATATCTTCACTTGGAGGTATTGGAATTATAATTATTTCTATAATACTATCTTTATGGCTCAAAATTTTTGATTATTATGCAAGAAAGAGAAATGCTAATATAAAGTTTTTGTGTATTATTATCCTTTCCCAAGCCTATTTTCTTGCTAACGGCCCATTCTCACTAGTCCTATTTTCTTTTGGGGGAATATTTTGGTTAGTATTGCTGATTCTAATGAATGTTAAACTTAAATTAAGGTAAAAATGGCTATTGAAAACAAAAAAGTTGTACTTATTGATCCTGCTACAGCAGGCCTAAATGGACTCTATCTTGAATCATACATCAACGCCTGTCCTGAGAATATTATCCCTATTTCAAATTACCATGATCCATTTAAAAGAAAATATAAATATTTTTTTAAATACTCAGACCTTGCAGTTCAGCATGTATTTAAATTAGGATTTTTAAGGCTTCCAATTAGATTTTTTGAAATGCTAACAGGCCTATGCAGAACATTTTTTAAGATTATACAAATTAAGCCAGCAGCTGTAGTTTATTGTCTTTCAAGTAACTTGTTTCTTGAACTATTTCTGCTAATTTTACTCAGAGTATTAAGATATGATGTATATATTGTATGCCATGATGTAATTCCTTTTGTAGGAAAAAACGAATCTTTAGGTATTAAAAGCTTTAAAAGAAATCTTTTTTACATGCTAGCAAATAAATTAATAGTTCATAATGAAGGGTCAATTAAAGAGCTTAAAGAACATTTCAATATTAATGAAGACAAGATTTATTATTTGCCATTTCCCAACTGCGATCTTAATAAATATAAAGCCTTAGTTAATAAAGATATTAATTATGAGCCAACTAATATTCGAAGATATCTCTTTATAGGTCATATGAGAATCGAAAAAGGCATCAATATACTTCTTCAAGCATGGAAGAAATTCTCTGAAGATAAGGAGGATGTGAAGCTAATACTAGCAGGTAATTTAGTTTCAGACATAGATAGGTCTATTATTGATACGAATCCCTCCATTGAATTACATTCTGAATACTTAACTGATAATAAATATTTTGAAATGATTAATTCATCTGATTTGGTTATTTTTCCTTATATAAGAGGGACAAATAGTGCTGTACTATCAAATGTTGTTTCTTTATCTAAATTAATAATTGTTTCAGATATAAATATGTTTATGAAGTCTGGGCTGGTACCTGAAAATTCATATTTTCATTCAGAAGATAGCGAAAGCCTGTGCATGTCTTTAAATAATTCATATATAATGGACTCGGCAGAAATTTTAAGAAATCAAAATATATTAAAACATTTAAAATCTTCTAGAGATGAGTTGTTTAAAGATACTTTAATTACCTTAATAGAAGAAATTTAAATTAAATAACTGGTATTTAGTACAAATGAGAAATTATCATATATGTAGCAACTGTATTATGGATACTAGTGATCCGCACATAGAATTTCATGCTGACGATCTTTGCAATTACTGTATTAACTTTAAAAATAACTTAGATCCATATTGGGATACGGGCAAACAAGGCAATGAAGTTTTAAATAAATTATCTAATGCAATTTTAAATCAAGCAAAGGGTAAAGAATTTGATTGCATTATAGGTTTAAGCGGCGGACTTGACAGCTCATATCTTGCTCATGTAGCAGTTAAAAAGATGGGCCTTAAGCCATTATTATTTCATGTTGATGCTGGTTGGAATACAGATCAAGCTGTTGGTAACATAGAAAAATTAGTTGATGGTCTAGAGCTGGATTTATATACAGAGGTTGTTAATTGGGATGAAATGCGAAGACTGCAAGTGGCATTTCTTCGATCAGGCATACCAGATCAAGATTTGGTTCAAGATGCAGCCTTTTTTTCAGCTCTTTATAAGTTTGCTAGGAAGCATAAGATTAAGCATGTACTTACAGGATCTAACTTTTCAACAGAATGCTGCAGAGAGCCGGAAGAGTGGGGTGGCTATTTGGGCATAGATAAGATGCTATTCGGTGATATTTGGAAAAAATTTGGTCAAGGTCAGCTCAACTCATTCCCTCTAACAGATATACTAGTATATAAAATATGGTATCAAAAGTTTCTAGGAATGAAAATACATCACCCATTAAACCATTTACCTTTTATAAAAAAAGATGCTGAAAAAACTTTAAATGATATTTATGGCTGGAAGCCCTTTAAGCATAAGCATCATGAATCAAGATTTACAAGATTCTATGAGGATTACTGGTTACCTAGAAAATTTGGCTATGAAAAAAGGCGTGCACATTTTTCTAGTTTGATTATGACTGGACAAATGAAAAGAGAAGAAGCGCTAGAAAGAATCTCTACTCCAGAAATGAGTGAAGAATTTTTGACTCAAGAATTTGAGTTTGTAGCTCATAAGCTTGGCTTAACAGCAGTTGAGCTAGAAAATATATTTAATAACCCCAAGAAAACTTTTAGAGATTATAAAAATAAAAGATGGCTGATTGGACTTGGATCCATGATTCTAAGATACATAGGACCAGAAAAACGGTTTTTTAGATGATTAAAGTTGTAGATTATGGCGTTGGTAATATTCAAGCCTTTATGAATCTATTAAAACGACAAGGTATTCCTGCAGAACGGGCAAAAAATAAAAATGATATTAGTACGGCTTCTAAATTAATATTACCTGGAGTTGGTCATTTTGATCATGCTATGGGTAAATTAAATGAGTCAGGGATGAGAGATGAATTAGATAAAAAAGTTTTGGAAGAAAAAATACCCATTGTTGGAGTTTGTGTTGGGATGCAAATGATGGCAACAAGCTCTGAAGAGGGCAATTTATTCGGCTTAAATTGGATTCCTGGAAAAGTTAGAGCATTTAAAAATATTAAAAATTTAGACTTACCACTCCCGCATATGGGCTGGAATACTCTTAACCCTAGTGCTAAATCTGGATTATTCAAGCATGGTTTTGAAAGTTCTGCAGAATTTTATTTTTTACATTCCTTTTATTTTGATGCAGATGAAAAAGAAGATGTATCAGCCAAAGCATTCTATGGAGTAGAATTTGAAGCGGCAGTTTCAAGAGGACATATTCATGGAGTTCAATGCCATCCAGAAAAAAGTCATCACTGGGGAGAAAGTTTGATAAAAAACTTCAGCTTGATTGATATATGTTAAGGCCAAGAATAATACCTTGCTTGTTGATGCAAAATGACGAGGGCCTAACTAAAACTTATAGATTTACCAATGGCAAATATATTGGCGACCCAATAAATGCTGTTAAAATTTTTAATGAAAAAGAGGCTGATGAATTAATGATTTTAGACATTGATGCAACCAGGTTAAGATATGAACCTAAATTTGACTTGATTTCTAAAATTTCTGCAGAATGTAGAATGCCTCTTTGCTACGGAGGAGGTATCAAAAGCCCTGAACATGCTGAAAAGATTATTGACATGGGTGTTGAAAAAGTTGCTATAAGCTCCGCTGTTATAGAAAACCCATCTTTAATTAAAGAAATATCATCTGCGGTTGGAAGTCAATCTGTTGTAGCCATAATAGATGTGAAAAAAAACAAAGGTATTTTTAATAAGGCATATGAAGTATTTACTTTAAATGGTACAAAAAAAGCAAGCGCAAGCCTAGAGGATTTAGTAGCAGAGTTCCAGGAAAATGGTGTTGGTGAAATTGTTATCAATTCAATCGACAATGATGGTGAAATGAGAGGATATGATATTGAATTAGCAAAAAAAATTAAGAATATTATCAAGGTTCCAAAGACTTTTTTAGGTGGAGCAGGTTCTATTGAGCATATTATAGAGCTTTATAAAGCAATTGGGCTAACAGGATCCGCAGCAGGAAGCCTGTTTGTTTTTAAGGGGAAATACAAAGCAGTGCTTATAAATTACCCTGAGCGAGAAGAAAAGCTTAATATTTGCAAAAATATAGAAATATAGAAAATAAAAAAAGGAGGAGTTATAAATGTTTCAAGATAGGGTACTTTTAATTACAGGGGGGACAGGATCTTTTGGAAATGCGGTTCTCGATAAATTTTTAAATTCAGGAATCAAAGAAATTAGGATTTTTAGTCGTGATGAAAAAAAACAAGATGACATGCGAAAGAAATATAAAAGTTCAAAAATTAAGTTTTATGTTGGCGATGTTCGAGATTATATGAGTATTCTCAATGCAAGCAGGGGTACAGATTATATCTTCCATGCCGCTGCCCTAAAGCAGGTTCCATCATGTGAATTTCATCCCATGGAGGCAGTGAAAACTAATGTGTTAGGAACAGATAATGTGCTTGAAGCTGCAATTGTTAATGGGGTTCAGCGCGTTGTTTGCTTAAGCACGGACAAAGCAGTTTACCCTATAAATGCTATGGGGATTTCTAAAGCTATGATGGAAAAAGTAATTGTAGCAAAATCACGAAATATTAAAGAAAATAATACTGTAATTTGTGGAACTCGTTATGGAAATGTAATGGCTTCTCGTGGCTCTGTAATCCCATTATTTCTTCGTCAAATCTTTGCTAACGAGCCAATAAGTATAACTAATCCTGATATGACTCGGTTTATGATGACCTTAGATGATGCTGTTGATCTTGTGATACATGCTTTTAGCACAGGAAAAAATGGTGATATTTTTGTTCAAAAGGCTCCAGCAGCCACTATCGAGGTTTTAGTTCAAGCCTTGCTTCAAATTACTAGCAAAAAAAACCATCAAATAAAAACTATCGGCACTAGACATGGTGAAAAGCTATATGAGGCCTTGTGCTCTAGAGAGGAAATGTTTGTTGCTGAGGATCAAGTTGGCTATTATAGAATACCATCAGACAATAGAGACTTAAATTATTCTAAGTATCATGAAGAGGGTGATAAGGATCTCTCAATTATTGATGACTATAATTCTCATAATACTGAGAGGTTGGACGTCGATGGCATGATCAGGCTACTCAATAAGTTAGATTTTATTCGGGATATCCACGCTGGCGGGCAGGATGTTCCAGAGGGTGTTTAAATGAAAATTGCTGTTACTGGCTCAGAAGGGTTTATTGGTAAAAACCTTTGTTTTTTTCTTCAAGAAGAAGGCTATGAGGTTCTTAAAATCAATCGTAAAACTAGTAAAAGTGAAATGAATGACTACTTATCTCAATCGGGGTTTGTATTTCACTTGGCAGGTATTAATCGCCCCAAAAATACTTCCGAGTTTCAAGAAGGAAATGTTGAATTTACTCAGTGGATTATTAACTCTCTTATTAGTTCTAATAACAAGGCACCAATAGTCTTAAGCTCATCATTGCAAGTAAATAAAGATAATGAATACGGTATCAGTAAATTTGCTGCTGAAAAAATTGTAGAGAATTATTCAAAAGAGACGGGTGTTCCAAGCTATATCTTTCGTTTACCTAATATCTTTGGAAAATGGTGCAAGCCAAACTATAACTCCTTTGTAGCAACTTTTTGCCATAATATTATGCACGGTAAAGAGATAGTGATTGATGATCATTCAGCAAAAGTTACATTGGCATATATAGATGATGTTTGCTCATCATTTACTAAGCTAGTAGAAAGCAAACCTAAATCTGGATTCTATTCTGTGCAGAATCAATATGAAAGTACGGTCGGAGAAATCGCCAAAATTTTGATTGGGTTTAAAGACTTCAGAGTTACTCTGGTCACTGAGAAAGTCGGCGTGGGTCTTAGAAGAGCCCTGTACTCAACATTTTTAAGCCATACTCATCCTGATGACTTTAGCTACCACATTCCCTCATATGCAGATAATCGTGGTGTATTTTGTGAGATGCTTAAAACCAAGGATTCAGGACAATTTTCGTTTTTTACAGCTTTACCTGGTATCACTAGAGGTGGACATTACCATCATACTAAAAATGAGAAATTTTTGGTAATTAAGGGGGAAGCTGCTTTTAAATTTGAAAATATATCAACAGGCGACCGCCATTATCTTACTGTTGATGGTAAAAACCCGGAGCTTGTTGACACAATTCCAGGATGGACCCATGATATTACCAATACAGGCGACGAAGAGTTGATAGTTATGCTTTGGGCAAATGAAATATTTGACCGAGAGAGACCAGATACATTTGCCAAAGAGTTATTTTAGGAGACTGCAAGTATGGAAAAAATGACGGTTATGTCAGTTGTAGGAACCCGACCAGAAATCATCAGATTATCTCGTGTTTTTGCAAAGCTAGATGAATTTTGCAATCATATATTGGTTCACACTGGACAAAATTATGATTTTGAGCTTAATCAAGTTTTTTTTGATGACTTAGGCATTCGTAAGCCTGACTTTTTTTTAAATGCAGCAGGTAAAAATGCATCCGAGACTATCGGTAAAGTGATTATCGAGATTGATCGTGTTATGGAAGAAATCAGGCCAGAAGCCATGCTTGTTCTAGGTGATACAAATTCATGTTTGTCTGTCATTCCGGCTAAACGTCGAAAAGTTCCCATTTTCCACATGGAGGCAGGAAATCGTTGCTTTGATCAGCGTGTGCCTGAAGAAATAAATCGCCGCATTGTTGACCATACTGCAGATATTAATCTACCTTATAGCAGTATTGCTCGAGAGTATTTATTAGCAGAAGGGATTCCAGCAGATCGTATTATCAAGACAGGCAGCCCTATGTTTGAAGTTATTAATCATTATATGCCTCAAATAGATAGTTCAAATATACATACCCAGTTTGATATTAAAAAAGAAGAGTACTTTGTTGTGAGCGCGCATCGTGAAGAAAATATTGACCCACCTGATAAATTATTAGAATTAACTAATTCACTTAACATCATTGCTCAATCCTATGACTTACCTATCATAGTTTCTACGCATCCTCGATCGCGTCAGAAAATTGAAAACCAGGGGATTAAATTACACAAGAATATTCGTCTTTTAAAACCACTTGGCTTTCACGATTATAACTGCCTTCAAAAAAATGCAAAGGCTGTTTTGTCTGATAGTGGCACTATCAATGAAGAGTCTTCAATAATGAATTTTCCTGCATTAAATATTCGTGAGGCACATGAAAGACCCGAGGGCATGGAAGAGGGCGCGGTTATGATGGTTGGCCTGGGCTCAAAAAGAATAATACAAGGATTAGATTTATTAGAGTCTCAGCCGTCTGGAGAAGAGCGATTGTTGCGGAGGGTTGAGGACTATAGTATGCCCAACGTATCTGACAAGGTAGTGAGAATAATCCTTAGTTATGTTGATTATATAAATCGGGTTATTTGGAAGAAATATTGATCTAAAAAAAGTTAATTTATGGTTAAGAAGAGTAAAAAAAAAATACTTATCGTAACTCAGTACTTTTGGCCTGAAGAGTTTCGAGTTAATGAGCTAGTTAAGAAATTGGTGTCCTCTGGTTGTGATGTTGATGTCGTAACTGGTAGGCCCAATTATCCTGATGGACTAATATATGAAGATTTTATCAGTACACCTCATAGCTATGGCGAATATTTTGGTGCATCTATTCATAGGGTGAAAAATAGTCCTAGAGGTAAAAATAAGTTCACTTTATTGTTAAATTACATATCCTTCGCCTTTTTGGCCTCAATATATGTATTCAAGAATTTGGGTGGGAAGCGTTATGACTCAATTATCGCTGTTCAGCTCTCACCTATTTTTTCTGTAATTCCTGCATTGATTTATGGAAAGTACTACAAAGTTAAAGTAACGACATGGGTGATGGACTTGTGGCCAGATATCCTCTCTGCACTCAACTTAGTATCCAATAGGCATATAATAAGGCTACTAACATTTATTTCATCTCGGATTTATAGGTTTTCTGATTCCTTACTCATTAGTTCTGAGGGATTTAGGAGTAGGCTGAGAGAACTAGGTGTCAAGGATGATTCTATTCACTACTTTCCTCAATGGGTGGAGGATGTAATGGATTCTCCCGACATATCTTCGACTCAAGAATATAAAGAAATAGAGGCATTATTAAACGAATATAGCCATCTAAAAAAGATAGTCTTTACCGGAAATATTGGAGAATGCCAAGATCTCCCTTCAGTGCTGCAAGCTATCGAAATTATTAAACATAGAAATGATTTCGTTTTTTTGATTGTTGGTTCAGGGAGAGAAGAGCAGCGCGTAAGTCGATTAGTTTCAGATAATGGTTTAGAGAACCACGTTAAACTCCTAGGGCGATTCCCAGTTGAATATATGCCCTCTTTTTATTATTTTGCAGATGCGTTGCTGCTCCCGTTAGCAGAAGATCCTCTTTTTGACATTACGCTTCCAGGTAAAACGCAAAGTTACTTATATGCAGGACGCCCCATAATAGGCTTTCTTGACGGAGAGGGTGCTTCGGTATTGAACCGATCAAAGTCTGCATTTGTATGTCGTGCTGGAAATTCTAATGAGCTTGCCGAAGCAATTGAAAAATTTTGTAATTCAAATCAGGGTGATCTAGATGAATTAGGTCTCTCCGCGAGACGTTATGCTGAAGAAAACTTCGATTCGGAAAGGGTTATGGATACGCTTTTTGAGGTTTGCGGTTTACGATGATGTGGTGTCTAAGGAAATATATTTTTGATATATTTCTTATATCGATATTTTCTCCTTTTATCTTAACAGCGTTAACCTTGGTTGCTTTGCTTCTGATGTTATTCGACGGTAGGCCTATTATCTTTAAAAGCTATAGGCTTGGCACTAACCAAAAAGTATTTACCATGTACAAATTTAGATCTATGGTTCTTAGTGCGCCTATTGTCGAAACTGATTTAATGGGCAGTCCGTCAAGTTACATAACGAAATTTGGAGGCTTTCTCAGGACGACAAGTTTGGATGAACTTCCACAACTTTTTAATGTAATTGCTGGCCAAATGTCTCTAGTAGGTCCCAGACCCTCTCTTCAAAGCCAAGCTGAATTAAACAAAGCCAGATTAGAGCTCGGAATATCTAACTATAAGCCTGGGATTACCGGCTTAGCTCAGGTAAAGGGAAGAGATAATCTCAGCCTACAGGAGAAAGTGTTTTTTGATCATTCATATTGCAGCAATCAAAGTCTTGCATATGATATAGTAATTATTGTCTCCACTTTTTCTAGAGTTTTAGGGCGTTCATATATTAATCATTAAAAGTTGGCTTAAATCGTTAACAAAGGAAAAATTATGTCTAAGAAACTCAAAATTGCGGTAATTACACAAAATGATGAGTACGCAATTCCAAGGAATTTGAAGCTATTGTGTGAGTCAGAAAGTATAAAGATTTCAGAATTGATAGTGATTAGCTCGACAGGCAGTTTAGAAAACAAAAAATGGCTATTTGTGAGTGGTTTTGGCGTTCAGCAGGCCATGAAAATGGCCCTAAGGACCGTTTATTTTAAGTTACGTTCCTTGTTAGCACTAATATTCAGATTTATAAACAAACCAGAATGGCTTAACTTAAAAGGCTTATGTGTTTTATATAATATTCCCTTAAGAGCAGAGCAAGATGTAAATTGTGAGGAAGTTTTAAAGCGTTTGAGAGAAAAAGAATTAGATGTAATAGTGTCATTTTCTGCTCCAACCATTTTTAAGACTGATCTGTTGAGCTTGCCTCGACATGGCTGTATTAATCTTCATTGCTCGGCATTGCCGTCTTACGCTGGTGTAATGCCTAGCTTTTGGGTTCTTCTCAACGATGAGAAACAGGCTGGAATGTCGGTTCATCTAATGGACTCAAAGATTGATAATGGTGCTGTGCTGGCACAAGAGGTTATTGATATATCTGATATCGACAATATGTTTGATGTTATTCAGGCTACAAAGTTACGCGGTGGCTATTTGATGCTGGATGTCCTTAATTTAATCCACACAAATAATAGCTTGCCCGAGCCAATAGATACATCTCACAACAAAGAAAGTTACTTTACATGGCCGAAAGTAGAAGATTTTAAAAGTTTAGTCAAAAAAGGGAAAAAGTTAATATGAAAAAGATCGCGCTTTTATCGATGGACGTTGAGGAATGGTACCATCTAGATTATATCACTCGGCGAGAGTCTGATGTTTCGATGTTGGATGGCCTTGACTGTTTTCTTGAACTGGCCAGGAAGCATGAGGTGCCCACTACTTTATTTACGTTAACTGGGACGCTTAAACAGGTTAAAGACAAATTAGTTTTAGCAGTGCAGTCAGGCCATGAAATTTCTTTACATGGGACTGAGCACAAAAGACCTCTTCAAATGAGCCTAGATGAGTTTGAGAATGATTGTTTGGAGGGAGTCAAAGCTATTAAAGAAGAGTTAGGTATCGTTCCTGCCGGCTATAGAGCCTCATGTTTCAGTCTTGATAGGGACAGGCTAAATATTATTAAAGATAAAATAGGAATGCAATACGATAGCAGTAGGATTAACTTTGATAGTCATCCCCTTTATGGGTCAATAGACATGTCTGGTTTTGAAAAAAAATCTGAATGTCTCTATGCTTGCAAAAAATTCTCTGAATTTGAAATGCCTACAGTCGATATTTTGGGCAAAAAATTACCTATTTCTGGTGGCGGGTACTTGAGGATATTTCCTTGGTGGCTTCTATCATTTTTAATAAAGCGTTACGTTCGTAAGCATGATCTTTTTTCAATTTATATCCATCCATTTGAGATGTCTTCTCAAACCCCACCCAAATTGGCTGAACTTGATAATAAAACTAATTTTAGATTCAAGTACAACATCAAAAGTGTGCCTTTTAAAATGGAGAAGCTGATAGAACTTTTGAAATCTGAGGGGTATGAATTTTTGACTTATAAAAAAGCGCACGAGTATTTTTTAGCTTCGGAGGAATTGTGAATATTCTAAATTTAATTGGTAGGAATTCACCATTATTTCACGAAGATATTAATCTTCTTGAAGCGCATCTTGCCAGTGCGGTCTCTCGAGGACGATTTCTTGTGATAGGCGCAGCTGGATCAATTGGACAGTCAGTTACTCACGAAATTTTTAAACGTGACCCAAAGGTACTTCACGTTGTGGATATTTCTGAAAACAATATGGTTGAGCTTGTACGTGACCTCCGGAGTACTATTGGCTACGGAAATGGCGAATTTAAAACGTTTGCGCTTGACTGCGGCTCTGTTGAATTTGTGGCGCTTATGAAAAACGAAGGCCCTTATGATTACGTGTTTAATTTATCAGCCTTGAAACATGTGAGAAGTGAATCTGACCCATATACACTTATGCGCATGATAATGGTCAATGTCTTCAATACAATTAAGACTCTGCAAATAGCTAAAGAAATGGGCGCTAAGAAGTACTTTTGCGTTTCAACGGATAAAGCGGCAAACCCTGTCAATATGATGGGTGCCAGTAAGCGTATTATGGAAATGTTCTTGATGCGTGAAAGTTTAACACAAGACATTTCTATGGCTCGCTTTGCAAATGTTGCCTTCTCCGATGGTTCTCTTCTGCATGGCTTCAATCAAAGATTTACAAAAAAACAGCCATTCTCAGCGCCAAATGATGTCAGACGTTATTTTGTGACGCCTCAAGAGTCAGGTGAGCTATGTTTACTGTCGGGTTTACTTGGTAATAATAGAGATATCCTCTTTCCCAAATTGAGTGAAAAGTTACATCTGATTACATTCTCTGAAATTGCTGTTCGCTATCTGCGGGAACGAGGCTATGAACCCTATGAATGTGAGTCTGAAGAGGAAGCTCGTGATCGGACTGAAGAGTTGATCGCCAATAAACAGTGGCCTTGCTTCTTCTTTAATAGTGATACAACGGGTGAAAAAGACTTTGAGGAGTTTTTTACTGATAACGAAGATTTAGATATGGAGCGGTTTGATACGGTTGGGGTTATCAAAAATCAGCCGGATTTTGATCAGGCTAAGTTAGACGATTTTATGGACGGAATTGAAGCGCTAAGGGAAAAAGGTACTTGGAGCAAAGATGATATTGTTAAGTTGTATTTTGGTCTCCTGCCAGAGTTTGCCCATAAAGAGACCGGTAAATATCTAGATCAGAGGATGTAAGTATGGACCGTTTTTTTGACATTTTATTTTCTGGGATAGCGTTATTGTTACTTTCCCCTTTGTTGGTGCCTATAGTAATAACACTAAGACTCACTGGCGAGGGTGAGGTATTCTTCTTACAGGAACGTATCGGTAAGAGCGGGGAAAAATTCAAGTTGTTTAAGTTTGCGACTATGCTGAAAAATAGCCCAAATATTGGTACTGGCACGGTTACCATGAGGGGTGATCCTAGAGTGCTTCCAGTAGGCACATTTTTACGTAAAACCAAAATAAATGAGCTGCCGCAGTTATTGAATATCTTTTTTGGTGATATGAGTGTTATCGGCCCAAGGCCTCTAACTACCCAAACATACGGGGCTTATTCAGAAAACACTCAGAGTCTTATAAAGCAAGTTCGGCCAGGGCTCTCAGGGATAGGTTCGATTATATTTCGTGGTGAGGAAGAGATAATGCACGGGGCAACAGCTTCCGTTGATTTCTACGCGAATGTTATAGCTCCGTATAAGGGAGCGCTTGAAGAGTGGTTTGTCTCGAATAAGAGCCTGTATATTTATTTTGTGGCGATTTTTGTTACAGCTTGGGCGGTTCTTATTCCAAGCACTAAAATAGCTTGGAGGGTTTTCAAGGATTTGCCCGAGCCACCGGCGGAGTTAAAGCAGGCACTGAATTTCATTGACTAACTGTTGTGACTATTGTAGCCATTCCTTTTTAGTAAAGCCGAAATTAGCTATGCAAATAATTACGTCCTTTGACATTGACCCTTGAAAGACTAAAGAGGTCTCTAGGCTTAGGCAATCTGTAGGGCCTAAAATCAATAGGAAAGTTAGTGTTTTTACAAAACGAACTATTGGATTAGAGCGGCTGGATCTAGAGCTCTTTCTGACACCTGATAAATAGGTTTATCAACCTTCAAAAAATAAATAAACTAAAAGAAGCTGCATTACGCAGCTTTTTTTGTTTATAGGTTTGGTTTTTTAAAGTTCTCGATAGATAATAAGACATAAATAATTAAATTTTTAATACAATGATTCAATTTAATAACTTAAATCAAGAAATACCTTATCAACTTTTAAAAGATAAATATGATGAGGCTGTTGATGCAGGTCAAAAAGGTACTGAAGCTATTTCAATTTCTTCTTACAACAAGGAGATAAGTGAGGTTGATTCTAGATACGTAAATCTTAAATTTATTTCAAATGATGAATTTATTTTTTTTAGTAATTACGATTCCCCAAAAGCATTTTCTTTTAATTCTCACGACCAAATAGCTGCATTAGTATATTGGCCTAGTATTAATGCTCAGATTAGAATAAAGGCTAAAATAAAAAGAACGACAGATGAATTTAATCAAAACTATTTTTTTAATAGGTCAGAAGAAAAAAATGCATTAGCTATTTCATCCAACCAATCAAAGTCAATAGATTCTTATAATCAAGTTAAAGAAAATTATAATAAATCTTTAAAAAATGATGACTTAAAAAAATGTCCAGAATTTTGGGGAGGTTATTCATTTACCCCATACTATTTTGAATTCTGGGAAGGGCATGAGTCACGATTAAATAAAAGAGAAGCCTATGAAAAAAGTGATGATAGTTGGAAGCATCTTATTCTTCAGCCCTAGGTAAAATTTTATTGCGTAATAGGTTAATTAGTATAAAATCAGCACCACATAATGATAAACATCAAACCATCACAAATACATAACATTATATTTAATACTTAATGTTTATATCTGTTCTAATTCTCTAAAGGTATCCTCATAGCTTCTCAGAAAAAAAATATAACCCCTATTAACGAAAAAATTCGAGCCAGCGAAGTTATGCTTATTGGATCAAACGGAGAAAAACAGGGTCTGGTTGCCTTTTCTGTTGCCTTAGAATCAGCAAGAGTTGCATCACTGGACTTGGTTCAGGTATCTCCATCCGATGCATCACCTGTTGTTTGTAAGCTATTAGATTACGGCAAGCACGTCTTTGATAAGAAGAAAAGTCTTTCTTCATCTAAGGTTAAAGTTAAAAGAAATACCACAAAAGAAATTAAATTTAGACCATCTACAGATGTAGGTGACTATAATATTAAATTAAAAAAGGTTAAAAGCTTTATTCTTGACGGAGATAAGACTAAAATAAGCGTCCGATTTAGAGGTAGGGAAATATTAAACAGTGATATGGGTCTTAATCTACTAAATAGATTGAGAGATGAGCTGGAAGACATAGCGCAAGTAGACCAAGA
>Ga0209192_10000726_pt1 | contig 30169 bp, 28 predicted proteins | sample ArcticOcean_MG_C_11_FD_187433 | JGI IMG/M metagenome (GOLD analysis project Ga0209192, IMG submission 187433) | Marine microbial communities from western Arctic Ocean - ArcticOcean_MG_CB2_154 (SPAdes) (version 2) | ecosystem: Environmental > Aquatic > Marine > Oceanic | place: Arctic Ocean... | reverse complement strand
TGACTGTTTTCAATCAATTCTCTGGGTCTACTAGGCTAGAAAACAAATTAGTTTACTCTCAATTTATGGCGCAAGTAAAGTCTGGAAACATTGCTAAGGTAGAGATTGATGGCAATAATATTTATGGTCAAACGATAGAGGGCAAGCGATTTAAAACTTATGCTCCAACTGACCCATGGCTTGTTTCAGATTTACTTAAAAATAATGTCATAGTAGACGCTAAACCTGCAGAGAAACAATCTTTCTTAACTAGTATTTTTATCTCATGGTTCCCTATGATTCTTTTGGTAGGCGTATGGATATTCTTCATGAGACAAATGCAGGGTGGATCAAAAGGCGGTGGTGGCCCATTTTCTTTCGGAAAAAGCAAGGCTAGGCAGATAGATGGAACGTCAAATAAAACCACTTTTTCTGATGTCGCCGGTTGTGATGAAGCCAAAGAAGAGGTTGCAGAGTTAGTCGATTTTTTAAAAGATCCAGCAAAATTTCATAAGCTAGGGGGAAACATCCCAAGAGGTGTACTAATGGTGGGGCCTCCTGGAACAGGTAAGACATTATTAGCAAGAGCCGTTGCAGGTGAGGCAAAGGTTCCTTTTTACACTATTTCTGGATCAGATTTTGTTGAAATGTTTGTAGGAGTAGGCGCTGCAAGAGTAAGAGACATGTTTGAGCAAGCAAAAAAAACTTCTCCATGCATTATTTTTATTGATGAAATTGATGCAGTAGGAAGAAGTAGGGGGGCAGGCACTGGAGGCGGAAACGATGAGCGTGAGCAAACATTAAATCAATTATTAGTTGAATTAGATGGCTTTGAACCAAGCTCTGGAGTAATTGTTATAGCTGCAACAAACCGTGCTGATGTTTTAGATAAAGCTTTACTTCGACCTGGTAGGTTTGATAGGCAAATTATGGTTGGTCTTCCTGATATTAAAGGAAGGGAAGAAATACTATTAGTTCACATGAGAAAGATTCCAATGGATAAGGACGTCCAGGCAGATATATTAGCTAGAGGAACGCCAGGTTTTTCAGGGGCAGATTTAGCAAATTTAGTTAATGAGGCAGCTTTGTTCGCAGCTAGAGGAAATAAAAAAACTGTAGACATGGAAGATTTTGAGCAAGCTAAAGATAAGATTTATATGGGCCCGGAAAGAAAATCTTTGGTCATGCGAGAGGAAGAGAGAATGAATACTGCATACCATGAGTCAGGCCATGCTTTAGTCGCCAAACTTCTGCCAAATGCCGACCCTGTCCATAAGGTTACAATAATGCCAAGAGGATGGGCGTTAGGCTTAACTTGGCAGTTGCCTGAGTTTGATAGATTTAGTAATTTTAAAGATAAAATGCTAGAAGAGATTGCTATTTTATTCGGCGGACGAATTGCGGAAGAAGTATTTATGAAGCAAATGTCAACCGGGGCTGCAAATGACTTTGAAAGAGCAACAAAACTTGCTCGAGATATGGTCACAAAGTATGGTATGTCAGAAAAATTAGGAACTATGGTTTATGCTGACGAAAATCAAGAGTCAATTTTTGGTGGCTCCAAATCTATTTCAGAAGCAACACAGCAAGTTGTTGACTCTGAAATTAGATCTATATTAGACGATCAGTATAAAGTCGCTAGAAAACTAATAGAAAAAAATAAAAAGAAAATTGAAGCAATGGCAAAAGCTTTACTTGAGTATGAAACAATAGACAGTAATCAGATTAATGATGTGATGGCCGGTAAAAAAGTTAGACCACCAAAACCATCAAAAAGTAAGGCAAGCCCTAAAAATACTAAAGGCCCATCAGGCGGAAGTACTTCGACTATAACGCCACAACCAACGGCTAAATCTTAAAAGTAGCGGGGGTTTAACCCCCCCTATTTTCATTATGACTAAAATTCATAATCTCCTTAAAAATAATAATGAACCAATAGTCATGGGTATATTGAATGTCACTCCAGATTCTTTTTTTGACGGAGGTAAGTTTAATAATATAGATTCTGCATTAATGCATTCTGAAAAAATGATAGCAGAAGGCGCTCATATTATTGACATAGGTGCTGAATCTTCTAGACCCGGTGCTGAAGCAATATCAGTAAGAGAGGAGCGACTTAGGCTGGAGCCTATTTTAATTGCATTGAGAAAAGAATTTTCTATACCAATATCCATTGATACTTATAAGCCTGAGATAATGAAAATCGCAATTGATTATGGTGCTGATATGATAAATGATATATTTGCTCTACAAAAACCAGGCGCGATTGATGTGGTTTCAAGTTCTGATATACATATATGCTTAATGCATATGCAAGGAGATCCAAAGAGTATGCAAAAAGATCCTACTTATAGTGATATTTTTTCTGAAGTTAATCAATTTTTAAAAAGTAGAATCTCTTTCTGTGAAAAAAATGGAATTATTAAGGAAAGATTATTTGTTGATCCCGGTTTTGGTTTTGGCAAAACATTTGAAGATAATATAAAGCTATTTAATTCCATTAATAAATTCGAAATGAACGATGTTCCATTGCTGATTGGTTTTTCAAGAAAGTCTATGATAAAAAAAATTGTAGACGGTAAGAAGGAACTTATTTGCGGACTAGGTTCTTATATGGCTGCTAAAAGCATCATTGCTGGTGCAAGAGTTATTAGAACACACGATGTTAAAGAAACAGTCGTTGCTTTAAATAAAGGAAAATCAGAAATGATGCTTGAAGAAAAATTGTTTTACCCCTTGGTTGGTGAGTTTGGATTTTATGAAGGCTAGAAAAAATATGACAAGGAAATATTTTGGTACAGACGGCATAAGAGGAAAAACTGGAGAGCATCCAATCACATCTGAATTTTTTGTAAAACTTGGATATGCTGCGGGGATGGTTTTAGCTCAGAATAATAATACTCAAGATAGACCTTCTGTTGTAATCGGGAAAGATACTAGAATATCTGGGTATATATTAGAATCTGCTCTTGAAGCAGGCTTTGCTTCTGCAGGCGTAGATGTTTTACTAACAGGTCCATTGCCAACTCCTGCAATCGCTTATCAAACTCAACTTCTTGGAGCTCAAGCTGGTGTAGTTATATCAGCTTCACATAATTCTTACGAAGACAATGGAGTTAAGTTTTTTTCAAGTCAAGGAACAAAGCTTTCAGAAAAAATTGAATCGGAGATTGAGTACTATTTAGAGAAAGAAATAAAGCTTGTCTCTCCGGAGTTACTAGGAAAAGCCAAGAGGCTAGAGAATGCTGCTAGTGAATATATTAATTTTTGTAAAAAGACTGTTTCAGGTGGATTTTCTCTAAAAGGCTTAAAGATTATTCTGGACTGCGCGCATGGCGCTACATACAATGTAGCACCAAAAATATTTACTGAACTTGGCGCAGAAGTTATTACTATTAATAACAAGCCAAACGGTTTAAATATTAATGAGAATGCCGGATCAATTCACCCTGAAATAATCCAAAAAACTGTTCTAGATAATTCCGCAAATCTCGGTATTGCTTTTGACGGCGATGGTGATCGTGTGATTATGGTTGATGATAAGGGCAATATTGTTGATGGAGATCAATTATTATTTTTAATCATGAAGCGATATGTTGATTTAGGTAACTTCAAGGGCGGTGTAGTTGGGACATTGATGACCAACTTAGCTTTTGAAGAAAAGTGTATTGAACTTTCAATCCCGTTTGAAAGAGCAAGTGTTGGCGATCGCTATGTATCTGAATTTTTGAGGGAAAAAAAATGGCTTTTAGGGGGTGAGAATTCTGGACATATTTTAATGTTAGATAAGCACAGTACCGGGGATGGAATTATTTCAGCTCTTCAGGTTTTAACTTCACTCCTTCATTTTAAAAAAACCCTATATCAAGCATTGCAGGAGCTTCCGCTTTATCCTCAGGTTTTAATCAATATACCTTTAAAAGAAAAAATTAATTTTAATACGCCAGAAATGAAAGCTTTTATCAATAAGGCAAAAGAAGTTATGAAGGGTAAGGGGCGCGTATTAATTAGGAACTCTGGAACCCAGGCAATTCTTAGGGTTATGGCGGAGGGTCCAGTAGAGAAATATGTAAAAGAAGCAGCCAATCTTTTAGTAAAAAAAATTAAAGAAGAAGCTAAGGGTTAGCCAAACTTCCCAGTTATATAGTCCTCTGTTTCTTTTTTAGATGGGTTTGTAAAAATTTGGTTAGTTTTATCATGTTCCACCAATGATCCCAGGTACATATATGCAGTGTAATCAGAAATCCTAGCTGCTTGTTGCATATTATGAGTTACGATTAATATCGAAAGTTTTTGCTTGAGTCCTGCCATTAGCTCTTCAATATTCATCGTTGCAATTGGGTCTAATGCTGAGGTAGGTTCGTCGAACAACATTATTTCTGGCTCGGTAGCAAGTGCCCTGGCGATACAAAGTCTTTGTTGTTGCCCCCCTGAAAGATTAAAGGCAAGGTCATGAAGTCGTCCTTGAGCTTCTTTCCATAGAGATGCACCTTTAAGGGCTTCTTCTACCTTATCATCAAGCACTCTTTTGTTTGTCTCTCCTCTAACACGAAGTCCATAAGCCACATTTTCATATAAAGATTTAGGGAATGGGTTTGGTTTTTGGAAAACCATACTTATACGCATCCTTACTTCAATTGGGTCAACTCTTTTATCTAAAATATTAGTATTATCTGGGTAAAGTATAATCTCACCCTCATAACGGTTCCCCGGGTATAGATCATGCATTCTGTTGAAGGATCTTAGGAAGGTTGATTTACCGCAACCAGATGGACCAATAAGAGCTGTAATTTTATTTTCATAAACCGGTAAATTAACTTTTTTTAATGCTTGAGTTCCATCCGCGTAAAAGAAATTAAGTTCCTTTGATTCAGCCTTAATAACTTCATTATGCTTCGATTTTGGGACTGTTTTTTTATTTACCATTTAATTTTTTTCCTAATGTTATATCTTATTTTAATTGCTGCGCCATTCATTAGCAATGTAAGCATAATAATTACAGCTCCAGTTGCAGCGGCATTAATATGAAAGGCTAACTGAGGTCTTGATATCCAATTAAACATCTGAATTGGTAGAACAGTAAACCCTGCATTTAGCCAATCAAAATTAATAAAAGGAGGCTCTATCCCAACTGGACTCGGCGGTAAAAATGCAATAAAAGTTAAGGCGCCAATTGTAATGACAGGAGCAGTTTCTCCTATAGCTCTGGCCATCCCAATAATTACTCCCGTCAGAATTCCTCCGTAGGAATAGGGTATAACATGCTGTAAGCATACTTGCCATTTTGTTGCTCCAACAGCATATGCCGCCTCTCTAATGTGAACAGGAATAGCTCTAATTGCTTCTCGTGTTGACACAATTACTATGGGGAGCATCAAGAGAGCTAGCGTTAGTCCAGCCGTTAGAATAGTTTGCCCCAAGCCAAATTGATAAACAAATAAACCTAGAGCTAAAAGACCATATATGATGGAAGGAACACCTGCAAGATTTGAAACATTAATTTCAATTAAGTCAGACAACCAATTTTTTTTAGCATACTCTTCTAGATACACTCCTGCAGCAATGCCTAATGGAACTGCACTTAAAAATGTCACTATCAATACTAAAGATGAACCTACCCATGCCGATAATATCCCAGCTCTTGCAGCACGTCTTGAAGGAAAGTTGCTAAAAAAATCAAGATTAAGTCTAGGGTAGCCATCGATTACCAAATCTAAAAATAGTATCAGGAGCGTAATTGTCAGAGACGCTAAAACAAAAATACCTAATATGGCAAAAAGGGAATCAAATCTTTTATGTTTAGCGATCAATGCCCTCATTAATCCTAGATCTTTAATTGGCTTCGGCTTTAGGTCTTTTTTCATGTTTAGTAGCGCTCCGCGAATTTTTTGCGGGCAATATGTCCTAAGATATTCAAAAATAAAGTCATAATCAATAAAGTTAACCCAGCTGCAAAAATACTTTGATAGCCAATCCCATCATGCTCTAGGTCACCTAGAGCTACAGAAACAATATATGCAGTTATTGTTGCAGCACTTTCAACCGGGTTAAAAGTGAAGTTTGCTTGTTGCCCTGCGGCAATTGCAACTATCATGGTTTCCCCAACCGCCCTACTAATAGCTAGTATATATGCAGCAATAATCCCAGAAATTGCTGCAGGGGTTATTACCCTAACTGCTGTTTGATATCGAGTGGCTCCCATTGCATAAGCACCTTCTCTCATCGCCATAGGAACTGCTCTCATAGCATCTTCAGCAAGAGAGGCAATATAAGGCACTATCATTATGCCCATAACAATTCCAGGCCCAAGCATGTTAAATGTACTTAAATCTGGGTAAATTTTTTGTAAAAAAGGGGTTACTATCATTAAAGCAAAGTAACCGAACACTACAGTCGGTACTCCAACCAGAAGCTCTAAAATAGGTTTAATTGTTTCTCTAACTTTATGGGTAGCAAATTCTGATAAATATATGGCAGTAATTGTCCCTAATGGAACGGCAACTATAAGCGCAATACCAGTGGTTGTTAATGTCCCTGAAACCAGGGGCAAAATCCCGTAGTGTTTGATTGAAAAATTTGGAGTCCATACCGTATCAGTTAAAAATTCATAAATACTGACATGCTGAAAGAAAGGTATAGCCTCAGAAATAAGGACATATAAAATTGCTATAGTGATAAATACTGCGATTATTCCTGAGAATAACAGACCAAGCTCAATCAATCTTTCAATAAAATTCCTACGGAAATTTTTTGCGAGCCTAGGGCTAATTGTTAAATTTTTTGTGGAATTCATTTAGGTATTTAAGTTAGTTTGAATGCTATTAAAATCATACTTAATATAATATAAATTACAAATCATTTAGGAAAAAAAGCGGTGATTTACACCGCTTTTTTTTAGTTACATTACTAGCCTTTATTTAAAGTTGTAATCACTTAGCTGCTGAACTTGCTAGAATCTCTTCAACAGAAAGACCAATTGTAGGCCCGCCTTTAAATCCTGTCCCAGTTTTAAGTGTTTCAACATGTTTTTTTACAGCAGCATATTCTTTTTTACTAAGAGGCACATATCCGACTTCTGCTGAAAGTTCGGCCGCATGTTTAATATAAAATTCAATGAATGCTTTAACATTTGGATCAAATGCTGCTTTTGTAGCATTCAGATAGATGAATAGTGGTCTCGAAAGAGGATTATAAGAGCCATCCATAACTGTTTCTGAAGACGGGGTTACATAATTTCCATCTTTATTTGTAACTGCAACAGCCTGTAACTTATCTTTATTTTCGATGTAATAGGCTAATCCAAAGTAACCAATACTCCCTTTATCTCCAGCTACACCTTGAACTAGAACATTATCATCTTCAGATGCAGTAAAGTCACCACGAATAGCTTTTGATTTTTTTATAACAGCTTCTGTAAAGTAATCAAATGTTCCTGAATCAGCACCTGGCCCATAAAGCTTTAAAGGGGTATCAGGCCAACCAGCTCGTACTTGACTCCATTTTGTAATTGTACTTTGAGCAGCTGGCTCCCACATTTTTTTCAATTCAGCTGTAGTCATTTCTTTCGCCCAGTCATTTCTTTTATTAATAACTACTGTTAGGGCATCAAAAGCAACTGGGATTTCAATAAACTCAATTCCCTTTGCTTTACATTTTTCAATTTCTTTTGCTTTGATCGGACGTGATGCCTGTGATATAACTGTATCACCTCGACAGAATTTTTTAAAACCACCACCTGTTCCTGATACACCAACAGTAACTTTAATCCCTGTTTTTGCTTGAAATTCTTCTGCAACAGCTTCTGTAATTGGATAAACAGTACTTGATCCATCAATCTTAACAATATCCACGGCTGCAGTTGCAGGCATTGATAAAACTATTGTACTTAAGAGAGATGCAGCACCAATTTTTTTTAAGGTTAATTCTTTCATATCTAAATAGAGCTCCTGTAGGTTAATTGATTTATGAAACATCATTAGAATAATAAAACTTTATGACAATTTTATGACAATATTACGATTGGTAAATAGAGTTATAATACTTTAAATTTTTATGCATTGAAAAGGGAATAGAATGGATCAAGAGGAAATTAATTTATTAAGGCAGTATATTTCTATTGTCGCAAAAAAATTTCAAACTCTTCGGGGGTACCTTTGACCTTGATGCAAAGAAAAATAAAATTAAAGTCCTTGAGGCACAAGAGCAAGATCCTGCGACATGGGATGACAGAGCTCTAAGTCAGAAGATTGGAAAAGAAAAGAGGACTTTAGTGGTAATTGTTACTCAGGCTGAAAATGTTTCAAGTCAACTTAGAGATAACCAAGAATTATTTGAATTAGCCTTTACAGAAAACGATAAAGAGACATTAAAGACAATTCAAAGTGATACGCAAGAGCTAGAGAAGTTAGTTGAGGAAATTGAGTTTAAACGAATGTTTTCTAACTCAATGGATGCAAACAACTGTTTTGTAGATTTTCAGTCAGGTAGTGGGGGCACTGAAGCCCAAGATTGGGCAAATATGCTTTTAAGAATGTACCTTAGGTACGCTGAGCGTAAAAACTTTAAGGTTGAGGTACTAGAGATTTCAGAAGGAGAGGTTGCTGGAATTAAAGGGGCTACTATTAAAGTTACCGGAGATTATGCTTACGGTTATTTTAGAACCGAGTCTGGCATCCATAGGTTAGTCAGAAAATCACCATTTGATTCTGGAAGCAGGAGACACACATCATTTGCTGGAGTTAATGTCTACCCCGAGATTGATGAATCTATAGAGATTGATATAAATCCAGCTGAGTTAAGAATTGACACATACAGGGCTTCTGGAGCAGGAGGTCAGCATATTAATAAAACTGATTCTGCTGTTAGAATTACACATATACCATCGAACACTGTAGTGCAGTGCCAGAATGATAGGTCTCAACATCGAAATAAAGCAGAGGCTATGAATATGTTAAAAGCGCAATTGTATGCGATAGAATTAAATAAAAGAAATGAAGTGAAGCAGGCTGCAGAGGATGCGAAAACAGATATTGGGTGGGGACATCAAATAAGAAGCTATGTTTTAGATCAGTCAAGAATTAAAGATGTAAGAACTGGGGTTGAGGTAGGAAATACACAGGGAGTCTTGGATGGAGATCTCGATCTCTTCATTAGTGCAAGTTTAAAGCAAGGGGTATGATTTGAGCGAAAATAAAGAAAACAAAAATGGTGTAGTAAAGATAGATGAAAATGCAATTATTGCTGAGCGACGGTCTAAGTTAAGTGAACTCAGGAAGAGCGGAATTGCATTTCCTAATAAGTTTAGCCCTAAGAATTTTTCATTTGATTTACACGAGTCTTTTGACAACGATGATAAGGAAACTTTACAAAATAAAAATATCGATGAGGTAGTTATAGCAGGTCGGATGATGTTAAAACGAGTTATGGGTAAGGCAAGTTTTGCAACTGTTCAAGATAAATCTGGGAGAATTCAGCTTTATATTTCAAGGGACCTTGTAAACTCTAAGGGTGACCCTGATCTGTATGCTAAATTTAAAAAATGGGATCTAGGCGATATAGTTGGCGCCAAAGGAAACTTATTTAAAACGAAAACAAATGAATTAACTGTCGAGGTTACAGAGCTTGTTTTATTAACTAAATCTCTTCGGCCTCTTCCCGAAAAATTTCATGGGTTATCAGATCAAGAAACTAAATACCGTCAACGATATGTAGATTTGATTGTAAACAAAGATACTCGGGACACTTTTCTAAAGCGTTCAAAAATAATTTCTACGATTAGAGATTTTATGGAAGCTAAAGATTTTTTGGAAGTCGAGACCCCGATGCTCCATCCTATTCCGGGTGGCGCATCAGCTAAGCCCTTTAATACCCATCATAATGCTTTAGATATGGACATGTCATTGAGAATTGCTCCTGAACTTTATTTAAAGAGGTTGGTTGTGGGTGGCTTTGACCGCGTGTTTGAAATTAATCGGAATTTTAGGAATGAAGGACTAAGTGTAAGACATAACCCAGAATTTACTATGATGGAGTTTTATGCAGCTTATACAGATTATGAGTGGTTAATGAATTTTACAGAAGAATGTATTCGTGAAGTTGCTAAATCTGCTACTGGAAAATTAAAAGTTGAATACCAGGGCAAGGTTATTGATTTTAGTAAATCTTTTGACCGCCTAACATTGGTTCAAGCAATAGTTAAGTATTCTGATATTTTTAAAGAAGAGCAACTGAATGATAAGGAGTTTATAAAGACTTTTTTACAAAAAAAAGGTATTGAGCTTTCAACTCAATCAGGTTTGGGAGCATTCCAGTTAGCACTTTTTGAGAATGTTGCTGAGGAAAAATTATGGGATCCTACCTATATTATTAATTACCCAATTGAGGTTTCCCCTTTAGCTAGAGCTTCGGATAAAAATCCTGAAATCACAGAGAGGTATGAATTATTTATTGCCGGCAGAGAAATTGCTAATGGATTTTCGGAGTTAAATGATTCTGAAGATCAATCAGAAAGATTTAAGGCCCAAGTTGCCGCAAAAGAGTCAGGTGATGATGAGGCTATGTATTATGACGCTGACTTTATTAGAGCCCTTGAATATGGTTTACCTCCTACCGGTGGATGTGGAATTGGAATAGATCGATTGGTAATGTTGGTTACGGATAGTCCAAGTATTCGTGATGTAATTTTATTTCCTCAAATGAGACCAGAGCAAATTTAAAATGCATACACATAAAGATATTGATAGAGAAAAAATGACCCCCAAACAGGTATTAGATATACTTATTAGTGGCAATCAGCGCTTTATTAATAATGCAAAGTATGATTATGATCTTACAAAAGCTAGAGAGATAATAAAAGAAAAGCAGCATCCAATAGCAGCTGTATTAGGCTGTAGTGACTCAAGAACAACTCTCGAGTTAATTTTTAATCAAAGCTTAGGCGATATTTTTAGTGTTAGGTTGGCGGGTAATATTGCTTCTAAACAAGCAATTGGCAGCTTAGAATTTTCATCCAAGTATTTAGGCTCTAAAATTATCGTGGTCATGGGGCATTCAAATTGTGGGGCTATTAAGGCAGCTTGCGATCAATATGAAGGAGGTAATATTGGTGAGGTCATTAGTTTAATTAACCCTGCTGTTAATGCAGAAACATCAATACTAGAGCCAAATAGAAATTCAAATAATAATGAATTCGTAGAAAAAGTTTGTTTTTTAAACGTTCAAAAACAAATCGAAACTATTGTCAGTAACAGTGAGATTATTAGTGATTTATTAAAACAACAAAAAATTGGCATAGTAGGTTGCGTTTATAACCTTGCCTCTGGCCTTGTTGAATTTGATGCTAAAAACTTTATTTTTTCTTAATTTTTTTTAGCTCACACTAAATTAATTAGTAAACTTTAATTAGCACGATTCTTTTTTTGTCATAGAAATGACATATTCAAAGCAGATAATTCTCCTAGTTCCAAAATTTTTTTAAATGTATAAGGAGATTTATAAATGAAAAATAGGGTTATAAAATCTATAGTTGCTTCATCTTTATTATTTTCGGTGGTATCACCGGTTTTAGCTGATACAACAGAAGATTTAATTAATGCTCTAATTGTTAAGGGCGTGCTAACCAAACAAGAAGGTAACCTTTTATCGAAAAAAGCTGAAGCAGAGAATAATAATAGCGGTAAGGTTAAGTTCAAAAAAGGTGGTGGCTTCTCAATAGAAAGTGGTGATGGCGAAAGTAATATGAAAGTTGCTGGAAGAATTCAACTTGATTATCGTAATTTTGACAGCCCACAAGGAACTTCTGCTAATTCTAAAGCTGCAGATGGTTTTGATATTAGGCGCGCTTATCTTGGCGTGGCCGGGACGTTTAATAAAAATTATGGATATAAGTTTACTGGTTCTTTCGGTTCAAGTACGAAACTTGATGAAGGCTATTTAGAATTTAAACATATTAAAAAAGCTAAATTAAGAATGGGTCAATTTAAGATGCCTATGAGCCTAGAAGAAAGAACTAGCTCTCGATTTTTGAATTTCACAGAGCGTTCTTATGTTAATAATAGCTCACTCACAGCAGGTAAAGAGGTTGGCATAATGTTACACGGCACGCCAGCTAAAGGTGTTAATTATGCTTTCGCCATTGCTAATGGTTATGGGCAAAATGTAGATATGCCAGACGATAGGGCCGATGGTCTAGAATTTATTGGACATATTGATACTGACTTAGCCACAAGAAATAAATGGAAAAATAAAGTAGTTCACTTAGGTGCAAGTTACTCTCATCAGTCAGACATGGCTTTTAGTTCTTCTGGCTCATATCAAATAAAACAGCAATCATTAGGAAAAGGGCAAGAATTTTTTAAAACCGCATTGAGTGCAACACCTACTGACATGAAACGATCTAGATATGGTTTAGAGTTCGCTTTTGCAGAGGGTAATAAAAAATTTCAAACAGAATATGCTAACGCTTCATATGATACCAACTTATCTGGTAGCCAAGATATTAGTGCTTTTTATGTTGATGTAGGCATTATGCTTACCGGCGAATCTTACTCAAAATCTTATAAGTCAAAATCTGCAGGAGGTAAGTTTGATAGAATCAAGCCTAATGCGAATTTTAATGTTAATACTTTAAGGGGTGGTGCTTGGGAGGTAATGGCTGGGACTTCAAAATTTGATGCTTCAGACATTACATCAACAAGTGCTGGCCTCAAGCTTGCGAGCTCAACAGGAAATACTAATGAAGCAACTAGTTATAGGATAGGGCTTAAATTTATACCTGATCCCAATACAAGAATTTTGCTTAGTTATGTAGATACTGATTTTGAAGGTGAAAATAAATCAATAGTAAAGAGTGGAGCAACAATTTCTGATGAGAGAGCTATAAATTTAAGAATGCAATATGATTTTTAGTTTTTAGGTTAGAGAGATTTAAGAAAAGCACTCTCCTTATTTAAAAAGGGCTAATCTTCGGATTGGCTCTTTTTTTAACCTTCGCTCGCTAAATTGATAGTGTATTTTGGAATTTCTACAGTTATATCTTTATCCTTTACAATTGCTTGACAAGAAAGTCTCGAGGAGGGAGTTAAGCCCCATGCTTTGTCAAGCATATCATCTTCCATTTCATCAGATTCATCTAGTGATGAAAATCCTTCTTTAACTACAACGTGGCATGTTGTGCACGCACATGCTTGATCACATGCATGCTCAATATCAATATGATTTCTTAATAAAACCTCACATATGGATTCACCTGGTTTGGCTTCAAGCATTTGGCCTTTTGGACATAATTCATGAGGTAAAACAATAATTTTAGGCATTTTAAAATTCCAATTTTTTAATAGACTGACCTGTTAATGCTTTATTAATAGATCGATCCATTCTTTTTGAAGCGAATGGCTCACCTTGAGCATTTAGTTTTTTTGTTGTATCAGTTATTTTATCTGTATTTGATGATTTAAGGGCAGTAACAACCTCTTTAATGGCAGCTTTTATTGCAATTGATTCTTTTTTTGTTAGTAAATCAGAATCTTCATCTATTGCTTTTTGTGTAAGTTCAATCAATTGTTCCGCATCTATTTTTGCCTCAGCGAGGGATCGAGAAATCTTATCATCTTCGGCAAGGTCAAAAGAAGATTGCAGCATATTTTTTATCACATCCTCTGAAAGACCATAGCTTGGTTTTACTTCAATTGAAGCTTTGACGTTGGTTGAAGTTTCTTGAGCTGAAACAGACAGAAGACCATCAGTATCTACTTGAAAAGTTACCTTTATTTTTGCTGACCCTGCAACCATTGGGGGTATATTTTTTAATGTAAATTTTGCTAACGAGCGACAGTCATCTACCAACTCCCTTTCTCCTTGAACAACGTGAATAATCATTGCAGTTTGCCCGTCTTTGTAAGTTGTAAATTCTTGCGCCATAGCAACAGGTAAAGTAGAGTTTCTAGGAATAACTCTTTCAACCATACTACCCATGGTCTCAATTCCTAATGAAAGAGGGGTGACGTCAAGCAAAAGTATGTCATCTTTCGCATTACCTACTAAAATATCAGCTTGAACTGCGGCGCCTAATGCAACAACCTCATCAGGATTAAGATCATTAAGTAGATCTTGTTTAAATAAATCTTTTACGGCTTCTTGGATGCAAGTCATTCTTGTAGATCCACCCACCATGACTACGCCATCAATTTGATTTAGTTTAAGATTTGCATCCTGTAAAGCTTTTTTAGTTGAAAGAATAGTGCGGTCTATAAGTTCTTGGACCATTTCTCTAAAATGCTCCCGGGTAAAAAGTTCTTTGATTTTAGTACCATTAATTTCTGTATTAATTTGAAAATCTATTTTACTTGAAAGAGATTCTTTGATTTTATTTGCTGTTAGTATGATATTTTTTTTACTTGGTAAATCATTTAAATCAATTTGATATTTTTGTGCTAAATAAGATACAATTTTTTGATCAAAATCGTCACCTCCTAACTGAGCATCTCCTTGTGTTGCCAGTACTTCAAATAAACCCTCAGAAAGATTAAGGATAGAAATATCAAAAGTACCGCCGCCTAAATCAAAGATTACAAAGTTACCTGCAGATTTTTTATCAAGGCCATAAGCAACAGCAGCAGCAGTAGGTTCATTTATTAGTCTAAGTATAGTTAGCCCAGCGATTTTGCAAGCATCTTTAGTAGCTTGTCTTTGCGCGTCATCAAAGTAAGCGGGTACTGTGATTACCGCACCCATTAATTCACCACCTAATGTTTTTTCGGCAGTTAATTTAAGTTTTTTTAATATCTCTGCTGATACTTCAATTGGATTTTTTAATCCCTGCCTCGTCTTGATGTTGATAACTCCTCCACCGTCAGATAGTACTAGTGGGACGTTATTAATATTAATATCATTAATATTTTTACCAATTAACCTTTTAACCGAAACTATCGTGTTGCTAACATCATTAACTTGATACTCCTTGGCTTCATTACCAGTCAATACACTATCTTCTGCATAATGTACTATTGAGGGTAATAAGTTGACTCCATCTAGTTGCGGAAGAATACTTGCCGAGCCGCTAATAACAGAGGCAATAAGTGAGTTAGTTGTACCGAGATCAATGCCGATTACTCTTTTATGCTCATGAGGCATTGTGCTTTTGCCTGGTTCAGATATTTGTAAGAGGGCCATTTAATTAAGTAATTGCTGACTAATCTTATTAACAAGTTGCTCTACAAACTGAAGCTTATGAACAGTAATTGCTGCCGCATCCCAATCTTCTTCTTGATCAATTTGATTTTGGAGTAACTTCGAGTAGTCATTCTTTTTATCCTTAATCATTTTATGGAACTCATTAATCTTTTCTTTTTCAGCTTGAATAGATTCAAAGTATTCTTCCCACTCCATTTGTTGCATTAAAAAATCAGGCGGGAGTATAATTTTTTTAGTTTCATGATGTAGAGATATTAAATAATTTGCTCTTTTTAAAGGTAGCTTCATTGTTTGGTAGGCATCATTAACTTGTGTTGATTTAATCATAGATTGAATTTTTTCATTTTCAGTTGAAGTTGTAAATTTATCTGGATGAATTTTTTTTTGTATTTCTCGATAGTTGTCCTGCAATAATACTAGGTCAATATCAAATTTTTCTGGGAGATTAAATATTTCAAAATAATTTTTGGTCAAACCGTAAAGCTCTCTCCACAACCACAACTATCCTTCACATTGGGGTTGTTAAACTGAAAACCTTCATTAAGGCCTTCTTTAACAAAATCTAATTCAGTGCCATCAATATATATTAGACTTTTTGGATCTACTAGTATTTTGATGCCATGACTTTCAAAAACCTGATCTTCGGGCAATAGCTTGTCAACAAACTCTAAAACATACGCCATACCTGAGCAGCCTGTTGTTTTTACTGCAAGTTTCAGCCCCACACCCTTACCCCTCGACTTGAGGTATTTTTCAGCGCGTTTAGCAGCATTTTCTGTTAAAGATATAGGCATAATTATTTTTGTTTAGATTTTAAATCTGCCACAGCTGCTTTAATAGCATCTTCAGCTAAAACTGAACAATGAATTTTAACTGGAGGTAAAGCTAATTCTTCAACTATCGAAGTATTTTTGATAGCTTGTGCTTCATCCAGAGTTCGACCTTTAAGCATTTCTGTAACGAGTGAACTTGATGCAATAGCTGAGCCACATCCATAGGTTTTAAACTTTGCATCTTCAATAATACCATTTTCACCCATTTTAATTTGCAACTTCATGACATCGCCACACGCAGGTGCTCCCACCATACCTGTGCCAACATTAGAATCACTTTTATCAAACGACCCCACATTTCTTGGGTTTTCGTAATGATCTAAAACTTTATCGCTATAAGCCATTTTAATTCTCCAATAAAATAATTAATGTTCTGCCCATTCTACTTTTTCTAGATCCACTCCATCTTGAAACATCTCCCAAAGAGGAGATAAATCTCTTAATTTACCAATTTTTTCTTTTAAAAGGCCTATTGTATAGTCAATATCAGATTCTTTGGTAAATCTTCCAATAGAAAAACGTATAGAACTATGAGCTAATTCATCAGATCTCCCAAGAGCTCTTAATACGTAACTAGGCTCTAAGCTAGCAGATGTACAAGCTGAGCCACTGGAGACTGCAATTCCCTTAATTGCCATAATTAAAGATTCGCCTTCCACATAATTAAAACTAATATTCAGATTATGTGGCACTCGTTTTGCAATATCCCCATTTACATATGTTTCATCAATTTCTGTTAACCCACTTAGTAAACGATTTTGTAAAATTTTAATTCGCTTATTTTCCGACTCCATTTCTTCCCGAGCTAACTTAAACGCCTCTCCCATACCAACTATTTGGTGGGTGGCAAGAGTACCTGACCGCATACCTCTTTCATGCCCACCTCCGTGCATTTGAGCTTCTATACGTATTCGAGGCTTTCTTCGGACATATAGAGCACCAATGCCCTTTGGCCCATATGTTTTGTGTGCAGAAAAACTCATTAAATCGACAGGTAGCTTTTCTAGGTCAATCTTGACTTTGCCAGTTGCTTGAGCAGCATCAACGTGAAAGATAATTTTATTTTCACGACATATATTCCCGATTTCGGTAATGTCTTGAATTACACCTATTTCATTATTTACTAGCATAATCGAAACAAGGACAGTTTCTGGTTTTATTGCGGCCTTAAATTTTTCTATATCAACTAATCCATCTGGCTCAGGCGCAAGGTATGTTGCTTCAAATCCAATCCTTTCCATCTCTCTTACGGCATCAATAACAGCCTTATGTTCTGTTGCTAATGTGATGATGTGCTTACCTTTTTCAGAATAAAAATTACCAGCACCTTTAATCGCTAAATTATTTGATTCTGTTGCCCCTGATGTCCATATAATCTCTCTAGGATCAGCATTAACTAATGCGGCCACTTCTTTTCTAGCGTCTTCAACTGCTTTCTCAGCAGTCCAACCGTAAGGGTGACTTCTAGATGCTGGGTTTCCAAAGCTTTCTGAAATAAATGGGATCATTTTTTCAGCTACCCTAGGGTCTACTGGAGTGGTTGCTGAGTAATCCATGTAAATTGGCATATTTTGTGTTTCGTTTTTCATATTATCCTTAATCTATTTGTTAAGCTGCAACAGCTGTTAGTTGTTTTAGTCTTTCTAGTTCCTGTCTTAAAGCTTTAATAAAATCATCAATCTGTTCTCTAGTAGTCTCAACTCCTAAGCTAACCCGAAGAGCTGATTTTGCTTGTTCTTCATCAACATTCATTGCTAATAAAACGTGACTAGGTTCACCACTATTACTTGAGCAAGCTGACCCACTTGCTACTGCAAAACCTTTCCTATCAAGCGCAGTGAGAAGAGTAGAGCCATCTATGTCCTTGAATGAAAAAAAAGTAGTATTACTTAAACGATTACTATCTTTCCCAAAAATTATTGCGCCCATTTTAATTAAAGCATTTTCTAATTTAGACTGAAGTATTTTTACTTCTTCACCGAATCTGACCACATTTTTTTGTGATAGTTCGCAGGCTTTTCCAAAGCCAATAATTGCTGCAATATTTTCAGTTCCACTCCGAAGGCCTTTTTCTTGACCGCCTCCAAGAAGGTGAGGGTGTAGGTCAATTTTTTTATTTAAAATCAGTGCCGCAACGCCTTGCGGACCATAAATTTTGTGACTTGATATTGTCATTGCATCAACACCTAGACAATCAAAGTCCACATTTAATTTTCCTAAAGCTTGAACTGCATCAGTATGAAGAATGATGTCATTATCCTTTGCCCAGCGATTAATTTTAACCATATCCTGGATAACCCCTGTTTCATTATTAGCCATCATTATTGATAAAAAGGAGATAGAGGCAAGTTCGTCTTGAGAAAGATTGGTAAAATCAATCAAACCCATATTTGTAACAGGAACCTCTGTAGCCTTAAAGCCTAGTTTTTTAATTGCTTCAATTGGTTTGCTAATACAAGGGTGTTCAATAGCACTATAAGCAAAATGTGTATTTGGATATGATCGAGCAATACCATTAATAATAGTGTTATTAGATTCGGTGCCACTTGCTGTAAATATTACTTGAGATGGGTGTGCATTAACGGCTTCGGCAACTTTACCACGTGCATCCTCTATGGCTGTATGAGCTCGCCTACCATAACTATGGTTTGAAGCAGGGTTGCCCTGTTGCGATGAAATAAAAGGCATCATTACTTCGATCACTTCAGGGTGTGGAGCCGTAGTAGCATTATGGTCAAGATAAATCATATTAGATTAACGCTTTTGACAAATTTTAAGTTAGATCTTTCGTGACTAACATTCTGCGTGTTAGTTTCCATTTTATCTTCCTGAGATTCCATTAGCTTTGCTAGGGTGAGTTCATCAAGATAGGCTAAGATTTTATTATTTAAAGATGCCCATAGGTTATGTGTGATACATCTGCCACCTTCGTTGCAGTTTTCACGACCTTTGCATTGTGTTGCATCGATTTGCTCGTCAACTGAGGTAATAATATCTTTAATTGTAATGTCTTTATAGTTAAGCGCAGTTAAGTAACCTCCACCAGGGCCACGAACACTTTTGACTAAACCCTGCTTCCTCATTTTACTAAAGAGTTGCTCAAGATAAGAGAGTGATATTGATTGCCGTTCACTAATCTGCGCAAGCTTTACCGGACTATGGTTTTCATTAAGAGCTAAATCCAGCATTGCGGTGACTGCAAAGCGACCTTTTGTAGTTAATTTCATAAAATAAATTTTATAATACTTGACTAATTTAGTCAAGTATTTGTTGCCAGCGATGGGGCAGGTTATTTTTTTGTAATCTTTAGGATCTTAGCACTTAAATCGTCAAGAGCTTTCTCTTGTTTTGCGACCTTTTCTAGTAGTGCGTTGACTGATTTAACCATTGGGTCACCTTCATCCTTAGCAACAGCATAAGGACGAAATGTACTTGTCTTAATTGAATTATCTTTAACTAAGCGAGCTGGAATACCAACTGCGACAGTATCTGCAGGAATATCTTTAATTACCACTGCATTTGATCCAACTTTAGCACCTCTTCCAATTGTAATTGGCCCAAGAATTTTAGCCCCCGCACCAATTACAACTTTATCCTCAAGTGTCGGATGTCGCTTTCCTTGCTTCCAGGATGTTCCTCCTAATGTCACACCGTGATATATGGTGCAATCATCTCCAATAATACTTGTTTCGCCTATTACCACACCCATCCCATGATCTATAAAAAAACGATTTCCAATTACAGCTCCTGGGTGAATTTCTATACCTGTAAGAAAACGAGATATATGTGAGATTGCTCGTCCTAGCCAAAAAAATTTAATTTTCCATACCTGATGAGCAAGCCGATGAAATAGGATGGCATGAACCCCAGGGTATGTAGTTAAGATTTCCAAGTATGACCTTGCAGCAGGGTCTCTCTCGAAAACAATTGCCATATCTTCTTTTAATTTTTTAAACATTCAGTCTGTTTTAATTATAATAAAACTATTATCTCATGAAAATTAAAACTTAAATATTTTAGTGCGATTAGTCAATTATTATTTTATTTTTTTTTGTATTTCACTTAGTATTCCTCTAAGAATATTCACCTCATCTTTTTCCATCTTTATTCGATTAAATAATAGCTTTAGTCGGCGCATCAGTCTTTCTGCTTGAATTTTTTTTAAAAAACCAAGTTGATTGAGCATTTGTTCTAAATGAATATAAAATCCGTTTTGCACTTCATGGGACGCGTAATCTGTATTACTTCTTTTTAATATGTGATTTTTGCTTGGCAACGTGGACATCATTCTAATTTCATGACAAACGATTTGCACAGCTTGAGATAGGTTAAGGGAAGAGTACTCTGAATTAGCATCAATGAAACCTAGTGACTGGCAGTGTTCAATTTCACTATTGGATAATCCGTTTGTTTCATTACCGAAAACTAAAGCAATTTTATTTTTTTTAGAAACAGAAATAAGCTCTTCTGATGCTTCGCGAACATTCATATGTTTTTGAGTTAACTCTCTTTTTCGGGCAGTGAAGCCTATCACATAGTTTATATTTTTAAGGGCTTCTTCCAAGCTTCTAACTACTATAGCTTTTTTAAGAATATCTTCTGCACCTGCCGCTAAAGCGTTAGCATGCGCACTTGGAAAGTCTTTTGGGTTAACAAGATATAGACTGGAAAACTCCATAGTTTTCATGGCTCGTGCAACAGACCCAATATTTCCTGGATGGCTTGTTTTGCAAAGCACTATTCTAAAATTATTTATAAATTTTGATTTGGTTGGCATCTAATTCCCTGTAAAGTGCTATTTTATCAAGAGTCTCTTAAAAGTCTCTAATTAATTTATTTAGGTTTTATTATGCACCCAATGTTAAACACAGCAATAAAAGCAGCCAGAAGAGCTGGATCAATAATTACTAGGGCCTCTGAAGACGTTAAGTCTCTCACGATTAGTAATAAAAATTTCAATGATTTTGTTACGGAGGTTGATTTAGCATCTGAAAAAGAAATTATTAGAATATTAAAAGATGCTTACCCTAAGCATGGATTTTTGGGAGAAGAAACTGGATTATCCAAAGATGCTGATGATATTTGGATTATCGACCCCCTAGATGGAACTACTAATTTCTTACATAATTACCCTCAGTATTGTGTCTCTATTGCTCTTCAGCAAAAAGGCGAAATTACTCAAGCAGTTATCTATGATCCAAATCGAAATGACTTATTTACCGCCTCAAAGGGAAATGGCGCTTATTTAAATGACAGAAGAATAAGGGTGACAAATAAAATAAAGCTTCAAGATTGTTTAATTGGAACAGGTTTTCCTTTTAGAGACTTTACTCACTTACCTGAGTACCTAAAAATATTTGAAGATATTGTTAGAAGTACTTCGGGGGTAAGGCGACCAGGCTCCGCTGCTCTTGATTTAGCCTATGTTGCTGCCGGGTGGTTTGATGGCTTTTGGGAGATAGGATTGTCTCCTTGGGATATTGCAGCTGGCGGATTATTAATTCAAGAAGCAGGTGGAATTGTAAGTGATTTTTCTCAAAACAATGAATGGCTTAAATCAGGAAATATTGTTGCCGCAAGTCCAATAATTCACCCATTTTTAATTGAAAAAATTCAAAAACATATCTCTGATGATTTAAAAAACTAATGGTGATGCCCACCTTCTCCGTGCGCATTCTTATGTTCTGTTTCTTCTTTGTTTGCTTTTCGAACATCTTCAACCGTTGCTCTGAAAATAATCCTTTGCCCAGCCCAAGGGTGATTACCATCAACCTCAACTTTTTTGTCAGCAATACTTTTAACATAGTAAATAATTACATCACCAGATTCATCTTCACCTTCAAAAGCCAACCCCACTTTTAAGTCTTTTCCAGGAAAAGCACTGATGGGCTCGATTTGAACAAGTTCTGCTTTGTATTCTCCGAATGCATCTGCAGGCTCTAGGCCAATTTCAACAACTTCTCCTTTTTTCTTTCCATGCATCTCTTCTTCGACTTTTGGAAATATTTGATCATATCCCCCATGAAGGTATGTAACTGGATCCTTACTTGATTCCAATGTATTTCCATCACTATCTTTTAGTTCATAAGACATTGTTACAACAGTATTCATGGCGATTTGCATAGTTTTAGTCCTAATATTTAGAGGCGTTTTACGGTTTATAATTTTAAATTTATTTTAACATTTAAGTTTAATGAAGGGTTATGTCCACAATTATTTTTATATTTTAAATGAGATGCTTTCTCAATTAGTTAATTTAATTTTTCAAATTCTTAGGGACTAGTATTGTTTCTTTTGCATCCTTTAGGGTTTTAGGAAAATCTTTACTATAATGTAAGCCTCTGCTTTCTTTTCTAGCAATAGCTGATAAAACAATTAACTCTGAAACTTGAAGTAAATTTCTTAGCTCAATTAAATTTGGAGAAATCTTAAAGTTAGTATAAAACTCATTTACCTCACTTCTAAGCATATTTATTCTGTGGAGAGCTCTAGATAATCGTTTATTTGTTCTTACAATCCCAACATAATTCCACATAAACGTTCTTAATTCGTTCCATGTATGGGTTATTAGAATCTCTTCATCTGCATCTGTAACTCTGCTTTCATCCCAGTCGGGGAGCGCAAGACTATGACTAAACTTATCTTTAAGTATTTTCTTAGCAACAGCGTCTGCGTATACAAGGCATTCTAATAAAGAGTTACTCGCAAGTCTGTTTGCTCCATGAAGTCCTGTGTAAGCAACTTCACCTATAGCAAATAGTTGCTGAATGTCAGTTTGACCATCAAGATCTGTCATTACACCACCACAGCTATAGTGCGCAGCTGGTACAACCGGTATAGGTACTTTTGTAATATCTAAACCCCGCTCCAAACATCTTTTATAAATCATTGGGAATCTATTGGTGATAAAACTCTTTGGGTGATGGGTAATATCAAGGTAGACACAGTTTAATCCTCCTTTTTTCATTTCAAAATCGATAGCTCTTGCAACTATATCCCTTGGCGATAAATCTCCCCTGGAGTCATATTTATTCATAAAACTTTCTCCATTTGGAAGAATTAATTTAGCGCCTTCTCCTCTTAGGGTTTCAGATATCAGAAATGACTTATCTTTTGAATCAAAAAGACAAGTCGGATGAAATTGGATAAACTCCATGTTTGCAATCTTACAACCAGCCCGCCAGCCCATAGCAATTCCGTCACCCGTGCTTACATCTGGATTTGTTGTATAAAGGTAAACTTTACTTGCTCCACCTGTTGCAAGGATTACATTGAAAGCTGAAATTGTATATACACGATTTACCTGATTGTCTAGTATGTATGCACCTAAGCATGTATTTCGCTTTAATTTCCCACCCACTTTATTTGATGTAATAAGGTCTACTGCAATATGATTTTCAAAAGTTGTGATATTGGGGTGACTTAACACTAAATCAATTAAGCAGTCCTGAATTGCTTTTCCTGTAGCATCTTTTACATGAGCTATTCTTTTATGAGAATGCCCTCCTTCTCTAGTTAGGTGAAGGCCTTGCCCATTTTTCTCTTTTGTAAACTTTACCCCGATCTTGGTGAGCCAACTCAATGCTTCTTTACTGTTTTCAGTGACAAACTTTGTGACATCATCTTTACATAATCCAACGCCAGCAATTTTAGTGTCATCTATGTGCGACTTAGTTGAATCATTTTCTGCTAAAGATGAAGCTATTCCTCCTTGCGCCCAATGACTAGAGCTATCTATGAGCTTAGATTTACTTATTACTGCAATCTTTTTCTTGTTAGCTAATTTAAGTGCGGAACTAAGGCCCGCTAAGCCACTCCCAATAATAAGGACATCAAAATTTAATTTATTCATTTCTATTTTTTTAGGAACTTAATTTATATAATTACGTCAAGCTATTGTAACTAATAAAAATAAAAGAAAGTGTGATTTTATGATAAATTTATTAAAGGTCGTATCTAAATCATCCGAGGTGTACAATGCTCCAATTGTTAATTCAGAAGCAGTCAAAATAAATATGGAAGCACGCCCAATAAGTCCTGAAAGAGCTATTGATCAAAAATTAGTAGAAAAAGCACAAAAAGGCGATAAGCAGGCTTTTGGTATTTTAGTGGAAAAGTATCAGCTAAAATTAAATCGACTTATCTCACGAATGGTCAGGGATCAATCTGAGATAGAAGATATTGTGCAAGATTCTTTTATTAAGGCTTATCGAGCGATTAATAATTTTAGAGGCGATAGTGCTTTTTACACTTGGCTTTATCGTATAGGAATTAATACCGCAAAAAATCACTTAGTGTCGCTCGGCAGAAGACCAAAAGCTATGGATGCAGTTGATATCGAAGAAATTGAGAATTTCCAGGATGCACAAGACCTCAGAAACGTTGAAACACCAGAAACAACTATGATGAATAACCAAATTACTACTACAGTAAATAATGCTGCGGAAAGTCTCCCTGATGAACTTAAACAAGCTTTTAAATTAAGGGAAATGGATGGCCATAGCTATGAAGAAATTGCAGAAATGATGGGATGTCCAATAGGCACAGTTCGATCAAGAATTTTTAGAGCCAGAGATGCCATCGCAGAGAAATTAAAACCATTAATCGAAGAAACTAACAAGCGTTGGTAACAAGAGGAAATTAAACTTATGAATGAAAAAACATCATCACTTTTTGACAACGAAATACAGGTCAATGACATAGACAGTCTCCTATCAAAAAAAGATAGAGGCTTAAATGTTCGCGAAGCTCTGCAATCTTATCAAATGATTAGTGACGCAATTCAAGGCAAGCGATTATCCAAAAATAATTTAACGAATAAGATTATGGCCGCCATCGATAAAGAACCTACTCAGTTGAGTGGGTTTTTAGCTACTAAAGAATCTTTAAGGCAACAGACTGCCCCATCAGAGTACTGGCCCATGGCCGCTTCCTTTGCTGCATTGTTTGTAATAGGGCTCACTGTATTTAATGGGGATAGCTTTAAAGCTGGAAACAACTCTGTCTTGGCTAAAGGCGATATTCCCGAAGACATTATTATTGCGCACCATGCTTCAACATCAACAAATATGAAGTACTTCATTAAAACAAAAGATTAATTAGAGGCACATGACAGTCAAAATTATAATCAGTTTTCTTCTTTTATTTACACTTAATCCTGTTTCTGCCCTCGATGATCCTTGGGATATTATTAATAAAGCTGCGGAAGCATCAAAAAAATTAAGTTATAAAGGCATTTTCCATAGTCAGCACTCAAATGATATTAAATCAATCGAGATTACTCACGCTTTTCGTGGGAGTGATGAGTATGGGAGTGATGAGTACACAAGAATTAATATGCTTGATGGGGATTTTGGAGAAGCCCTTGCTGATGGTAAGAATGTCGTTGTTTATCACTCCCATAAAAATGATGTAATTATGCAAAAAAGAAAAAATCAGCATTTATTTCCAGCTATTTTCCCAGTGAATCCAGAAATTTTGAAAAATAATTATGAGCTAGGTTTTGGTGATAAAGAGAGAATTGCTGGAAGAAATTCCCAAATTGTAGTTTTAAGGCCATTAGATAAATATAGAAATTTCTATCATTTTTGGTTGGATGAGGAGACTTCAATCCCATTAAAAATGATTGTTAGTGATGGGGACAATAATGTTTTTGAACAATCAAGCTTTACAAACATTACTTTCGCACAAAGCTCAAATTTGTCCTGGTTCAAACCAAGTATTGATAATAAAAAACAAGATATTATTGAAAAAAAATTAGAGGAAACAACTACAATCAATAAATTTTGGAAGTTAAAAAATATCTTGCCCGGATTCAAAGAGGTTGATCAAATTACGCAGCGTACTCCAGGGTTAAACATACTTAGTCATCAGCTAGTGTATTCCGATGGTTTAGCATACGTTTCTTTATTTATTAGGCCTGTAGCTAAAGATAAAAGACCTAAAATTGGCGAAGTTAGAATCGGTTCAACTAACATAAGTGCTAGATATTATAATGGCTATCAGATAATGTCTGTGGGCTCAGTTCCTGTTAGTACTGTCAAACATTTCAGTGAATCTGTAGAATTTTAAGACTATAAGCCGAAGACATGAGCTGAATTTGCCTCAAAAAAAAGATAAATAGATGAATACTAAATCATTGATTTAAAGCCATACAGTTTATACGGTATTATAAAATTACATTTTCATTTTAAAAAGGATCAAGGTCTTGAGAGCTTTTCAAATTTTCCAATTATTACTTATATCTTTACTTTTTTCACCTTACGTTTTTTCTGTTACGTTACCTGATTTCACTGTTTTAGCAGAAAAGCAAGGGAATAAAGTGGTAAATATTAGTGCTATTAAGGAAAGAAGTATCACTCAGAATAGAGCTATTTCGCCTCAAGAGGAGCAAATGCAGGAGTTTTTCCGAAGATTTGGTATTCCTCAATTTCCAGGACTTCCTAACAGTGAAAGACCACAACAAAAACAAATGAGTGCCACTGGTTCTGGTTTCATTATTGAGAGTGATGGCTATATTATTACTAATGCACATGTTGTTGCTGAAGCTGACACTGTGATTGTTAAGTTAGCTGATAAGAGAGAATTTAAGGCCAGGCTGTTAGGTGTTGATAAAAGAACTGACGTAGCACTTCTGAAGATTGAGGCTAAAAATTTACCAACTGTTAGTGTGGGTGACCCTGAAAAGGTTAAGGTTGGCGAGTGGGTTGCTGCAATTGGCTCTCCATTCGGCCTTGAGAATACAATGACTGTAGGTATCGTGAGCGCTAAAGGAAGAGCGCTTCCTCAAGAAAATTTTGTACCATTTATTCAAACAGATGTCGCTATAAATCCTGGAAATTCCGGCGGACCATTATTTAATACTAATGGGCAAGTTATTGGAATTAATTCACAGATATATAGCCGGACAGGCGGATATATGGGCCTATCTTTTGCTATTCCAATTGATGTTGCGATTAATGTTGCTGAGCAATTAAAGCTAAATGGTAGGGTTATAAGGGGTTGGTTAGGTATTGCTATTCAGGATATTAACAAGGAACTTTCTGAATCTTTCGGTATGAATGACACTAAAGGAGCCCTGGTTGCCGGCGTGGAAAAAAATTCACCTGCTGCAAAAGGCGGATTACTTCCTGGAGATGTTATATTGCAGTTTAATAAAAATGATATTGTAAATTCGTCTGATTTACCTAAATTTGTCGGTACAACTAAACCTAAGTCTTCGGCACCTGTTGAGGTCATTAGAAAAGGTAAGAAGTTGAAATTAAGTATTATAGTCGGGGAAATGCCTAGCGATAAAAAAAATATCGTTGCAAAAAAATCTAATAAAGCTGAAGTTAATAGGTTGGGTCTAGTATTAAAAGCAACCTCAAAGCAAGAAAAGAAGACTCTAGATGGCCGAAATGGTCTATTAGTTGTTGATGTAAAAGGCAAAGCAATTTCATCGCAGATTAGACCTGGAGATATTATTTTAGCTTTAAACAATTCACCAGTTACTACTGTTTATTCGTTTAACAAGGACTTGAATAGAGCCCCTAATGGTAAAACAATTGCAATACTAATTTATCGTAACGGTGACACTCTTTTTATTCCGATAAAAATAAGTGATTAAAAAATACATTAATAAATGTATAGATATAATGTAGAATTTGCATTCTTTAAAGGCCATTTTTAGCGCCTTTGTTTATAATTCTAATAGTTTTTAGGTGCCAAATAACCCTTTATGAAAAATATAAGAAATTTTTCAATCATTGCTCATATTGATCATGGTAAATCGACTTTAGCTGACAGAATTATTCACTATTGTGGTGGTTTAGCAGATAGAGAGATGGAGCAACAAGTTCTCGACTCTATGGATCTTGAAAGGGAGAGGGGGATTACTATTAAAGCCCAAACAGTGACTTTAGAGTATAAAGCTAAAAATAATGATATTTATACATTTAATCTAATTGATACTCCTGGACATGTTGATTTTACTTATGAAGTTAGTCGCTCACTAGCGGCTTGTGAGGGTGGATTGCTAGTGGTTGATGCCTCTCAAGGTGTTGAAGCTCAGACTGTTGCAAATTGTTATACTGCTCTAGATCAGGGCGTCGAAGTCCTTCCCGTCTTAAATAAAATTGATCTGCCTTCCGCAGAACCTGAAAGGGTTAAAAAAGAAATTGAAGATGTTATTGGTATTGACGCAACAAATTCAGTCTTATGTTCGGCAAAAACAGGGGTGGGTGTCGAGGATATTTTAGAGGCAATTGTGGAAAGAATTCCATCACCTCAAGGCTCTATCAATAACCCATTAAAAGCTTTAATTATTGATGCATGGTTTGATAATTACGTTGGCGTTGTGATGCTAGTTAGGGTGGTTGACGGAGAAATAAAGCCTAAAGACAAATTACATTTGATGGCCACGGGTGCGGAATACACATGTGAGGAAGTAGGTGTATTTACTCCAAAGTCACTTGTAAAAAGCTCACTAAAATCTGGCGAAGTAGGCTTTGTTATTTCTGGTATTAAAGAGCTAGCTAACTCCAAAGTTGGCGATACTATAACTCTTGCAAGAGATAAGGCGACAGAATCCCTACCTGGGTTTAAAGAAATTAAGCCTCAGGTTTTTGCTGGTCTTTATCCTATCGAGTCAAATCAATTTGAGGGATTAAGAACAGCACTAGAAAAATTAAAATTAAATGATGCGTCTTTAAATTTTGAGCCAGAAAACTCTACTGCTCTAGGATATGGATTTCGGTGTGGCTTTTTAGGCCTCTTGCATATGGATATTATTCAAGAAAGACTAGAACGTGAATATGAGATGGAATTAATTACAACAGCTCCAACCGTAATATACGAATTACTTCTTAGAACCGGAGAGACAAATCTTATTGAAAACCCATCACGTTTACCAGACGTCTCAGTAATTGATGAAATTAGAGAACCTGTAATAAATTTAAATATTCTTTTACCTCATGACTATGTTGGTCCGGTTATGACTTTAGCTAACGATAGAAGGGGTATACAAAAAAATATGCAGTACTTGGGACGCCAAGTAATGATTAGTTATGAAATTCCTCTAAGTGAAGTGGTTCTGGATTTTTTTGATAGATTAAAATCAGTCTCAAGAGGTTATGCTTCCATGGATTATGAATTTTTAGAATTCCGTTCAGCTGATCTAGTAAAGCTGGACATTATGGTAAACGGAGAAAGGGTCGATGCCCTATCCTTGATAGTTCACCGGTCAAATAGTATTTTTAGAGGCCGGGAGTTAGCTGCCAGAATGCGTAAACTTATTCCCAGACAGATGTTCGATGTTGCCATTCAGTCTGCAATAGGTGCTAATATAATTGCAAGAGAAACTGTGAAAGCTATGAGGAAAAATGTACTTGCAAAGTGTTACGGTGGAGATATTTCTAGAAAGAAAAAGTTATTAGAAAAGCAAAAAGAAGGTAAGAAAAGAATGAAACAGGTGGGTAATGTTGATATTCCTCAGGAAGCATTTTTAGCAATTTTACAGGTGGACGATAAATGATTTTTGCAATAATTTTAATGTCAGTTACAGTATTCACAGGAGTAATAACTTTACTTGATTACATCTATTTTAAAAAAAGAAGGTTAAAAAAAGCAAAAGAACCTTTTTTAATTGAGTATTCTAAAAGTTTTTTCCCTATATTATTGGTTGTTTTTGTTATTCGCTCTTTTATAGTCGAGCCCTTTAAAATCCCGTCTGGCTCTATGATGCCCACTTTAATTTCAGGAGATTTTATTGCTGTTAATAAGTTTGCTTACGGCATTCGTCTTCCTGTGTGGAATAAAACTTTAATCTCTCTAGGGAGTCCCAGCAGAGGCGATGTTTTTGTATTTCACTACCCTAAAAAACCCTCTATTGATTATATAAAAAGAGTGGTTGGACTTCCTGGAGACGAAATTAAATATATTGATAAAGGGTTGGTTGTTAATGGGAAGCCAATAAAACTAAAATTTAAAGGTAAATATAACTATGAGACAAATGATGGTCAGATTATGAGTGCCCTCGAGTTTGAAGAGTTGTTAGTTGACCCAACACACTCTATTTTAACTCAGGATAGACCGTCAGAAAATTATCAATTTAATGTCCCCGAAGGTCATTATTTAGCAATGGGAGATAATCGTGATAATTCATCAGACAGTAGGGTTTGGGGATTTGT
>Ga0209192_10000724_pt1 | contig 30198 bp, 31 predicted proteins | sample ArcticOcean_MG_C_11_FD_187433 | JGI IMG/M metagenome (GOLD analysis project Ga0209192, IMG submission 187433) | Marine microbial communities from western Arctic Ocean - ArcticOcean_MG_CB2_154 (SPAdes) (version 2) | ecosystem: Environmental > Aquatic > Marine > Oceanic | place: Arctic Ocean... | reverse complement strand
CTATACCAAATAAATAGTGCTTTGACAAACTACGAACAAATAATAGCAAAAAGCATTGTTGTAACCTGGTTTACAACAATGCTTTTTGCTTGCTCAAATAATTCGGAAGAGGTTCGGAATTTCCTAGAAGAAAAAAATTTACCAATTGCCATTGCTAAGGAGGCATACCATGTTTATAAAGATTCAGGTAGAATTACATCCAAGCTAATAGCGCCGGTGCTTCTCGATTTTAGCAATCGGAAAAAGCATCCATATAACGAGTTTCCTGAAGGAATTAAAATTATAAATTTCGAAAATAAAGGGAAAGACTCGGTAACCATTATCGGCGACTATGCACTGTCTTATTCTAAAACAGAAGTTTCAGAGATTCAGGGAAATGTAGTGGTTTTAAATCATACCGATAAATCGAGGCTAGAAACAACGCAGTTATTTTGGGACCAAAAAACAAAATACTTTGTATCTGAAAAAGCATTTACTTTGTATAAAGAACAGGATACAATTATAGGAGTTGGTTTTGAATGCAAAGAAGATTTGAGTAAGCACTTGGCTAAAAAAACAACAGGTAGAATAGAAACAAAAGAATAGAAATAAAAGAATAAAAAATATGAACAAACTTTGGAAATTTTTTCAATACGGGTATTTAATGGTGGCATTTATTTGTTTTGTAGAAGGTGTGGTTCGATGGAACGCAGATAGAAGTAGGTCTTATTTATTTCTAGGTTTCGCAGTTTTAATTATCTTCGTGTTTTTCTTTAAAAGACACTTTAGAAAAAAGGTAGAAAAAAGAAATAACCAGAATCGCTAGTTTATAAATTTCTGAATGGGAATTGAACTTCTTATTATACTCGTATCCATCATACTTTCCGCATTTTTTTCGGGGATGGAAATTGCATTTGTTTCTGCAAATAAACTGCACATAGAATTAGAAAAGAAGCGTGAAGGTTTTATCCCGAAAATTTTAAATAAAATTACACAAAAATCTTCAAAGTTCATTACTACCATGTTAGTGGGTAATAACATAGCACTAGTTGTTTATAGTTATTATATGGGGCGTTTTTTAATTAGAGTGTTGCCTTTGGAAGCCTTTAATGAATTTTCCATAGTCTTAACACAAACGATCATCTCTACGATTATAATTTTGGTGACCGCAGAGTTTTTGCCAAAAGCTATTTTTAGAATTTATGCAAATGAAGTTTTGAAAATATTCGCAGTGCCTGCATATGTGTTTTATGTGCTTTTTCATTTCTTTTCTGAGTTCATCACCCTAATTTCAGATTTTTTCTTGCGTATTTTTTTCAAAACAAATGCAGATGAGCAGCAAGTAGAATTTAGTAAAGAAGAGTTAGGAAATTATATTATAGAGCAGTTAGAAACAGGGAATGATGACGATGAAATGGATTCTGAAATTCAGATATTTCAAAATGCATTAGGATTTCATAATGTAAAAGGGAGAGAGGTAATGGTGCCCAGAACCGAAATTACAGCAGTAGAAATTCATGAAAAGGTAACCAATTTAGAAAGTATTTTCATTGAAACCGGATTATCTAAGGTCTTGGTGTATAAGTCGTCTATGGACGATGTAATTGGGTATATAAATGCTTTTGAACTTTTTAAAAAACCAAAAACTATTAAATCCATTTTACTTCCAGTAGAAATTGTACCGGAGTCTATGATGATTAATAATATCTTAAATATCTTAATGAAGAAACGCAAAAGCGTTGCTATAGTTGTGGACGAATATGGAGGTACCTCTGGAATGATAACAGTAGAGGATATTGTAGAGGAGTTGTTTGGTGAAATTGAAGATGAGCACGATTCTCAAGAGTTTTTAGAGGAAAAAATAGACGCGTCTACCTTTAAGTTTTCTTCAAGATTGGAAGTAGACTACCTCAATGAAACCTATGCTTTAGAAATTCCTAAATCGGAAGCATACGAGACTTTAGGCGGGTTTATATTAGAGCACACAGAGAATATTCCTGAAGAAAATGAGGTGTTGGACATTGCAGGTTTTGAAATTAAAATCCTCAAAACAAGTGGTGCAAAAATAGAGGCAGTAACCATTAAAATAGCCGATATAGAAGATTAGCAAACTTGTTTTATACGTTTGAATGAAAAACAAGAGTGCGCTTCCATGTATTTAGATTAAAAGTGGTTGCAAAATTAAATACCAAATCGTATATTCGCCCACCAAAATAAATTAAAACGTATGGCAATTTTATCAAAAATTAGAGAACGCTCAATGTTCTTGATTATTATAATTGGTTTAGCACTATTTGCTTTTGTATTAGATCCTTCTACACTAGGAGACTTTTTCAATTCAAGTAAAGTGAATGAAGTAGGACAAGTAAATGGAGAAGCGATTTCTACACAAGAATTTGCAGAGGCGTTAGATCAGTACAAACAAAATAGCCGTTCTGAAGTTTCTGAAATGCAAGCAGCAAAGGCGGTTTGGGATAATATTTTAAGAAAAAAAATATATAAGAATCAATTAGAGGACGCAGGAATTACTGTTGGCGAACAAGATGTTTGGACAGAGGTTTTAAAGGCATCCTCTGTGAAAGATAATCCACAGTTTCAAAATGAAGCTGGATTGTTTGATGAGTTAAAGTTCAAACAGTTTTTAGCAGATACAAAAGAAAACAACGAATCTTTGTGGTCTGCATGGTCTAATTATCTGGGTCAAATTAAAGAAAATACAGAAACAAATACTTATAATACTCTAGTTACTGCAGGTTTAGGAGCCTCCTTAAAAGAAGGTGAAATGGAGTATCTTATAGAAAATACAAAACTAAGCGGTGATTTTGTTTATATACCTTATACAAGTATTGCGGATACGCTTGTTTCAATTAAAAAATCTGAAGTTACCGCCTATATCAAAGCAAATGAAAAGGAATTTAAGACAGCTGCCACAAGAGATATCTCTTATGTGAAGTTTGATGTTACAGCGTCTCCAGAGGATGAAGAAGCACTCAAGCAAGGAGTAGGCTTGTTGATTGGTGATTCTGTAGATAGGAATAATGAGACAATTGTTGGTTTTAAGAACACAACAGAATACAAAACTTTTTTAACAGACAATGGTTCTGATCTTAATTTAGATGAAGCATTTAAATTCAATGCTTCTGTAAATCAAAAGGTAGCAAATGAGATTTTCTCAGGAAATGAAGGGGATGTATTCGGTCCTTATAAAGATCAAGGCTTCTTTAAAATTTCTAAAATTACTGCAGTTTCAAAAATGCCAGATTCTGTGAGAGCTAGCCATATTTTAATTCCTTTTGTGGGTTCTCAAAGAGTAGCAGCTGAGGTTACAAGAACCAAGGTAGAGGCAGAAAAGTTAGCGGATAGTGTTTTGAGTGTTGTAAAAAGAAGTACTCGTAAATTTGCTTCTTTAGCAAAAAGCTTATCTTCAGATACAGGTTCAGGTGCAAAAGGTGGTGATTTAGATTGGTTCAATTATGCGAGAATGACTCCTGCATTTAGAGATTATGCTTTTACAAATAAAAAAGGTTCGCTAAGTGTGGTTGAAACTCCTTTCGGTTACCACGTGATCCGTATAGACGACGTTAAAAATATTCAAAAAGTATTGAAATTAGCGACTTTTGCAAGTAAAATAATACCGTCAGAAGCAACAGAAAATGAATTTTTTCAGAAAGCAGAAGAATTTGCTTTGGCAGTTTCAAAAACTTCAGATTACAGTGCGTTAGCAAAGGAAAACAATTACAATCTAAGAGCAGCAGTTGGCTTAAAGGTATTGGATGAAAATGTACCTGGTTTAGGAAATGAAAGACAAATTGTTGCTTGGGCGTTTAATGGAGATTCAGAGACCGGAAGTTTCAATCGTTTTGATATGGCAGGAAGTTATGTGGTTGCGGTGGTAACTGCAAAAACAAAAAAAGGACTGATGTCTGTTGAAAAAGCGATCAATACGGTAAGACCAATCTTGTTAAATAAAAAGAAAGCAGCTTTAATAGCAGCAACGTTAAACGGGAGTTCTTTAGCTGAAACAGCAAAATCAAACAATACAACAGTACGAAGTGCAAAAGACATAAACCTAAAGACAGCTTCTTTAGTTGGAGTAGGAGTAGCGCCTAAAATTGTAGGTGCAATGTATGGTGCAGAACTGAACGAAGTATACAATGGTATAGCGGGTAATAGAGGTGTATTTTCTTTTGTATTAAATAAAAAAGAGGTACCAACAGCATTGCCAAATTATGAAGCGAATAGAAAGAGAATTTCAGCAGCAAGAAAGGCCATGACTTTCAAAATCTATGAAGCAATTAAGAACGCTTCGGATATAGAAGATAACAGAGCAAGTATGTACGTTTCTAATTAAGGACTGCGACATAACAATATAAAAAATCCGTTCAATTAATTTTGAACGGATTTTTTTACACTTATTTTAAAATATTCCTTTGCAGTTAGCGTTGTTTTTTTTAATTGGTATTTAGAGATACTTTAAAAAAAATAGGTGAGTGGTAATTTATAGGGTTTATAGCACCAACTGATTGTATTGTTTGCCTCTTTTTAAGGACCTAAAATAGCGCGTGATGCAATGAGGAAGTTGTTGTAAACAATAAACCTTTTTGATTGCTCAAAAAGGTTTTCGTCTGTATCTTGTTAATTTTTTTTATCCGTTCATTGAGATTAAAAACTCATCATTATTTTTAGAGAACTTTATTCTGTCATTAATAAATTCCATTGCTTCTATGGGATTCATATCTGCTAAATATTTACGTAAAACCCACATTCTTTGTACAGTTTTTGCATCTAACAATAAATCATCTCTTCTTGTAGAAGATTTAATTAAATCGATAGCAGGATAAATTCTTCTATTCGATATATTTCTATCTAACTGTAGTTCCATATTTCCAGTTCCTTTAAATTCTTCGAAAATTACTTCGTCCATTTTAGAACCTGTTTCTGTAAGTGCAGTTGCAATAATAGTTAAAGAACCTCCATTTTCTATATTTCTTGCCGCTCCAAAGAAACGTTTGGGTTTGTGCAAAGCGTTGGCATCGATACCTCCAGAGAGTATTTTTCCTGATGCGGGGGCAACGGTATTGTATGCTCTCGCTAAACGTGTAATTGAGTCTAAAAGAATCACTACATCATGGCCACATTCTACCAGTCGTTTTGCTTTTTCTAAAACAATGTTTGCAACTTTTACGTGTTTGTCTGCGGGTTCATCAAATGTAGAAGCAACAACTTCTCCACGAACATTACGTTTCATGTCGGTAACTTCTTCAGGGCGCTCATCTATTAATAAAACAATCTGATATACTTCTGGGTGGTTTGCTGCAATTGCATTTGCGATATCTTTTAGCAGCATTGTTTTACCAGTTTTAGGTTGTGCTACAATCATACCACGTTGTCCTTTCCCTAAGGGAGAAAATAAATCGATAATTCGAGTTGATAAAGAACTTCCTTTTTCTGCTAAATTGAACTTTTCCTCTGGAAATAAAGGGGTTAAATGTTCAAAAGAGACACGGTCTCTCACAATATTAGGGTTTAATCCGTTTATTTTAGAAACTCTTATTAAAGGAAAATATTTCTCACCTTCTTTTGGTGGACGTACATTTCCCAGAACAGTATCTCCAGTTTTTAATCCAAAGAGTTTAATTTGAGATTGAGAAACATAGATATCATCAGGCGATGATAAATAATTATAGTCAGAAGAGCGCAGGAAACCGTAGCCATCTGGCATCATTTCTAAAACACCTTCACTTTCTATGATACCGTCAAATTCAAAGTCTGGATCTTTATATCTATTTGTGGATTTATTACCATTATTTCTGCCAGCGTTGCTTTTGTCTTTACTTTGATTGCTATTTTTAGGCTTGTTGCTTTGAGGTGTATTGTTCCTGTTTTGCTGAGGTTTGTTGGGTTGATTTGTAGGTTTTTTTTCTTGCTTTTCTTCCTGCGTTTTGGAAACGATCTCGGTTTTCTTTTCTTCAACCTTAGTTTCTTTTCTAGGAAGTGGTTTCCTTTGGGGAGCTACAATAGATTTTGTTGCAGAAGCTACTTCTGGTGCTGCTGCTGTTACCTCGTTTATAACATTTTCAGTAGGTTTTTTATTGTCAAAGATAGGTGTGCTTTTAAAGGCTACAGCCTTTTTTACAACGCGCTTTCTTTTTTGCTTTTCCGCTCTTTCAACACCGTTTTCGCTAGGAGGAGTTATTACGGCAGTTGCTTTTGAAGGATTCGCAGCTTGTGTGTCTAAAATTTGATATACTAAATCTAATTTTTTTAGTTGACTTGTTTTGGAAAGACCAATAGTTTTGGCAATACCTTGCAATTCAGCAAGAGTTTTTGCCTTCAGTTCCGAAATTTCGAACATTATAAAATTATTAAGTTAAATATGAATCTTGATTTTGTAAGATTTGTGTGTTTTTTTGAATGGTGCTGTTGAGTATAGCTCTACTAAACAGTTTTTAAAGGTCTTGTATACAACAAATATATACTTTTTTTTTTAGTTTAGGGTTTTCTTTTTAAAAAAGAATGTACTACTTTTGTATGATTAGGAATTAGAGATGATACAACGAATACAATCTGTATATTTATTAGGTACTGCTATTATCTCTGGGATTTTTATACTTTTCTTGGATTTGTGGAAATCTTTTAAAAACAGTGTTTTTGCATTTGATTTATTAAGTAGTGAATCATATCAGCTAAAATCCATCCCTTTTTTGTTCCTAATATCGGCAATTTTAGCATTTGTAGCTATTTTTATGTATCACAATAGAAAATTACAATTTGTTATAGGCCGATTAACAATTTTGGTAAACCTTATTTTATTAGGATTATTGATTTATGTGTCTCTAACGTTACCTGGAGAAGCTGCTGTTTCAGAGAAGGGTATTGGGATGTTCATACCAATTTTTGCGGTTTTGCTTATAGTTTTGGCAAATAAAGCGATTAAAAAGGATGAAGATCTTGTAAAATCTGTAGATAGATTGCGGTAAAACTAACATCTTAGTATATTTAGTGCGAAAGAAAACCGAGATTTATTCTCGGTTTTTTTATAAAACCAATAAAAATGGATTTTTATGAAATTAATTTATAAACTTTCTTTTTTAGTGCGCGTATAATTTGTGATTTATAGGTTTTTTAATTCATTGTTTTTCAGTACTTTATGTTTTTTACATCCCTGAATTCAGGGATACATACACTGAATTCAGGGATAGTAAAAACATACTGAATATAGGGATTGTAGCATTTGAATAGGTAAATTAAATTTGTAGCATAGCCATGAATAAAAAGATATACGTACACGTAGCTGACGACCACAAGATTTTGATCGAAGGAATCGCAGCTGTAATAAATACGGATCAAGATATTGAAATACGTGATTTTTCTCTAACTGGTCAGGAAGTAATTGATTGGTTCGAAGTGAAGGAAAATAGTGTAGATGTCTTAATCTTAGATATAACGATGCCAGTGTTAGATGGTTTCGAAGTTTTAAGATATTTTCAAGACAAAGGAATTCAACAAAAGGTAATTGTTTTATCTAGTTACGATGATGTAAGAATTGTTCAAGAAGTTTTAAGTTTAGGAGCAAAGGGATACATCTCAAAAAATAATGCTGGAGACCACATTGTAAAGGCTATAAAAGCGGTTGCGAATGGAGAACAATATTTTAGTAGCGATATTCAAGAAGAGTTGTTAAAAGCAATATCTGGTCAAAAAGCTAAAAAAGGGGACATGCCACAGGATTTTTTGTTTGGCTCTTTAACAGAGAGAGAAAAAGATGTTTTGCGCCTTGTTACTAAGGAGATGAGTACTTGTGAGATTGCTGAGAAATTGAGTATTAGTCATCATACTGTTGAGTCCTATAGAAAGAAATTACTCCGCAAATTAAATGTTAAAAACTCTGTTGGATTGGCAATATATGCAGTAAAATATAATCTCGTTTAAGGAGCATAAAAAAAATAGTAAAGTAAACACCATAGCACCTGTAAGTATTGTTGGTGTTATTAATAAATGTTTGAAACTTCTTGGTAAATAAAATCCCCAAGTATTTAGAAGTAATTAATTTAAAAGATAGTATGATGAGAAAGATAGTCGGTACGTTTGTAGTTTTTGTTATAGCATTTAATTTTACGTCCTGTTCAACAGATGAGTTGACTATAGACCATACACAAGAAGCCCTTTTAAAGCAAATTGAATTAAAGAGAGCTGCAGATGGTTCTTACTCTATCGCTTATCAGCTTTCAAATAAAACGATTTCAGTTGCTCAGGAGGATGTAAATTCAAACACCAAGGAGTTTTATTTGTCTAAAGTAGAGTTCAAGACAAAGGAGCAACATATCGAAAACTTAGCATTAAGTGAGAATAGGTTGAGTGTTGGTTTCTTTGATAATCTGATGGACAAAAGTACCAAATTTGCAATTGAGGATGAAAACATTAATTTTGCGAAGGGAAGTACTTCAGCTTTTTTAAAGACGTATGGAGTAACATCCAATGACGATGGCACTATTCAATTAGATTTTGAAGTAAATGACAATGTAATCACTGAGTTTTTATACAACAACGTTTTAGGAATTCATGAGATACATTTAAGAAAAGGAACGAGCAAAGAAAAAATATTTTCGAGAGCGATCGACATTCCAATTACTAAAATTTTAAAGATAGATTTTGTAAATCATATTCTTTTTGGAAAAGGCGCTGCTGCAAGAACCGAGAGAAAACCAAGAGTGGTGTACGACGAATCAAGAAGGTAATACTGCAAATAATTGTTGTATCTTAAAAGTATGAAAAGATATGTAAAGGTTGCACTATTCTTATTGGCAACTATAAGTATTGGAAGTCATAAAATAATTGCAAATAGTGAAGGAGAAACTAGATTAGTTCAAGTTTCTCCTTCACTATTTAATCAAAATATGGATTCTGTTTTTACGCGAAAGTACCAGGAGGTTCAAAAGTACTTCGACAATGAAGAGTATTCCAAATCATTGGAGTTAGGTCTCATCTTATTTTCCGAGTTTGAAATAACGAGTAATATTTCCTTACGCTACCTAAGTGGCTTTATATTAGGTGAAAACTTCTCTAAGATTAACGATCACGAGAAGGCAATTTTTTATTTTAAAAAAGCGTTGTTTTTATTACAAGATGAACTCCTCCTTGATGGTCCAGTAGTGAGTGCCTTCAAAGGGGTTCACAAAAACCACTATTTTTTAGCGGATAATTTATTGAAAATAGGTATTGAATATTCGCGACTAAAAAAGAAAGACAGTGCCATAAGCTATTACAACAAAATTATCCAAATGGATTTTTTAGATGACGATTTGTTGTCCTTAAAAGCGGCTACCTATAACAATTTATCTGCTACGTATATTGGAATAGGTTCTTATGACTTGGCTAAAAAATATGCCCTTCAAGCGGTTGAAATAAGAAGGTTACATAAAAATACTTTGAATGAAGCTTCGGCATTAACAAACCTAGCAAGTATATATATGTTAGAAGATAATCATAAGGAAGCTAAAAAGATATATTTAAAAGCATTAGGTTTATTAGCTGAAGACACGAGTAGCGCTGCAGTGCGGTATAAAGAAGATATCTATTATAACTTAGCATGGGCATTATATAATTTAAAGGATTTTACATCTTATGATTACCAAGAGAAATCGTATCTGATCAAAGATAGTTTACGAAATGTAGAGTTTGAGCACATTGTACAACAGGTGTATGAGAAATATCAATTTGATATTGCTCGAAAACAAGCAAGTTCAGCGGCTTCAGAAGTTACTTTAAAGAAGTTAGAAGAAAAGAAAACCATCTTATATTCTCTAATATTAATTATTTCTGTAATTATTAGTGCAGGGTTTATTGTTTACAATTATAAATTACGTCAAAAGAATCTAAAATTAAAGCTGGCACAAACGAGGTTAGCCCAAAATAATAAGCTAGAAAAATTAAAATCAGAGGCACAGGTGCGTATTCTAAATGCAACCTTAGATGGTAAAGAAACGGAGCGCAAACAGATTGCAGAAACATTGCATGATAGTGTGAGTTCTTTATTGTCATCAGCGAACTTGCACTTACAGGCGTCGAAAATACAATTTAAAGGAGTTTCTCCTCCAGAGATAGATAAGACACAAATGATCATTACAGAAGCTGCTCAAACCATTCGAAACTTGTCTCATTATTTGGTTTCTTCCGTATTGTTAAAATTTGGATTAAAATATGCGATCAAGGAAATGTCAGAGAAATATTCCAACTCTCAGCTCCAAATAAATACAGATATCAAAAACTTGAGACGCTATCACCAAAGTTTTGAAATAAAGGCAAATAATATTATCCAGGAGTGTGTAAATAATATTTTAAAACATAGCAAGGCTTCAACGGCACTTGTGAAATTGGAAGAGAAAAGTGGAAGCCTACACATTCATGTGCAAGATGATGGGGAAGGTTTTGATGAGACACTAATTTCGAGTAAGGATGGTTTAGGCATCAACCAAATTCATGCAAGAATTCAAATGATGCAGGGTACCTTTTTAATAAAGTCTGCTGTTGGTAAAGGAACTACAATATTTGCAGCATTGCCTATTATGGAGAAAAATGAGCTTACCCACGCTGTGCCAACTCTATAATTTCTAAATTTTTTACAGTACCCTCAGAGAGCTCAAACCTTAGCATTGTGCGGACCTTATGAAAACCATGATTCCCAGCAGCACCCGGATTTAAATGCAGTAGATTCAGTTTTTTATCATACTGTACTTTTAAGATATGAGAATGGCCAGAAATAAAAATGGTAGGGGTATCTGTTTTTAGTTCTTCTCGAATTCTGCGATTATAGTTGTTTGGGTACCCTCCAATATGCGTCATCCAAATGCGCACGCTTTCAATTTCATACTTTGCGTCCAGTGGGAATTCAGCTCTAGCATATTGATCGTCAATATTTCCAAAAACAGCTCTTAAAGGCTTTAGTTCCTTTATAGCATCTGTAACTTTTAGGTCACCAATATCTCCTGCGTGCCAAACTTCGTCAGCTTGCTTCACAAATTTTAAAATTTGGGCATCTATAAAACTATGCGTATCGGAGATTAATAATATTTTTTTCATTTAAAATGGTAAGAAAAGTTTAGTGACGCTTCAAGTTTCAAAAATACTAATTACAAAATAAATTCCGTAATTTTACCAACCACAAAAACAAATTTCTTGAGATATTTTATAGAACTTGCGTACAATGGAACTAAATATCATGGTTGGCAAATTCAACCGGATGCAGTTTCTGTTCAGGAAAAACTAAATAATGCCATTAGCACTGTTTTGCAAAGTAAAATAGAGGTTGTGGGTGCTGGTAGAACAGATACAGGGGTGCATGCTTCCCAAATGTTTGCTCATTTTAATACTGAAGTCCCGCTTGGAGAGCACCTTGTGCATAAATTGAATTCAATTTTACCAAATGATATCGCTGTTGCTAAGGTTTTTGAAGTCCCCGAAGAGCAACATGCACGATTTAGTGCCGAAAGTAGGAGTTATGAGTATCGGATTTGGTTGGGACGGAATCCCTTTTTGTTAGATTTCTCTTGGCAAATTCATTCTCATAAATTAGAGCTTTCTAGAATGAATGCCGCTGCGATCCTTTTATTAGAATACGATGATTTTCAAACATTTTCAAAAGTAAAAACAGAAGTACATACATTTAATTGTGACGTTACAGCTGCTGTTTGGAAGCAAGAAGGCCATTTATTAACATTTCATATTTCAGCAAATCGATTTTTGAGAAATATGGTAAGAGCAATCGTTGGAACTTTGGTAGATGTTGGCTTGGGTAAAATAACAATAGAGGAGTTTCGTCAAATTATAGAAAGTAAAAATAGAGGCAATGCAGGTTTGTCTGTCCCAGCAAAAGGGTTGTTTTTAACACAAATAAAATATTAAATTTTGGCAAATAAAACAGGAAAGGCTTTTGATTTAGAGATTTTTTTAAGACTCATGAGTTTTGCAAAGAATTACAAGCGCAATTTTATAATTGCGGCAAGCGCTACTATACTTTTGGCAGGTGTGGCAATTTTAACGCCTATTATTCTTAAAGATGCCGTAGACTTATATATCGCTAATAAGGATTCAGAGGGCTTGCTATATAGCGTGTTGTTAATGTTTAGCGTTTTAATTTTAGAAGTACTCTTGCGATTTACTTTCATTTATTACGCAAATTGGGTTGGGCAGCATATTATTAAAGATATAAGAGCAAAAATATTTAGACACATTTTACAGTTTAGAATGTCTTACTTTGATAAGAATTCAGTGGGAAGATTGGTGACAAGAGTGGTGTCTGATATCGAAACAATTGCCGCTTTTTTTAGCAGTGGTGTTTTTACGATTGTAAGTGATGTCTTGCAAATGTTTGCGGTAATTGCGGTGATGTTTGTGATCAATTGGAAGTTAGCATTGATAGCGATTGCCGTTTTACCAGTATTGTTGTATGCTACAAAAGTTTTTCAGAAAGCCATAAAAGCTACTTTTCAAGAAGTGCGAAATCAGGTAGCGAATTTAAACGGATTTGTGCAAGAGAGAGTTACTGGAATGAAAATTGTACAACTTTTTAATAGAGAGAAAGTTGAATATGATAACTTTAATAATATCAATAATAAGCATAAAGAAGCGTATGTAAAGACCATTTGGTATTTTTCTATTTTCTTCCCAATTGCAGAAATCTTATCATCAGTTGGTATTGGTTTGGTGGTTTGGTTTGGAAGTAAGCAGGTTATTGGAGGGGCTATTCCTGGTCCAGGAACCGTTATGGCATTCGTGCAAATGGCACAAATGTTATATAGACCTTTAAGACAGATTGCAGATAAGTTCAACCAGTTACAAATGGGAATTGTTTCTGGAGAAAGAGTTTTTAAAATTATTGATACAGAGAGTTCAATTTCTAAAAATGGAACAATAGCAGCAGAAAACTTAGCGGGTAATATTAGTTTTAAAGAGGTTCGATTTAGTTATGTCGCTGGAGAAGAAGTTTTAAAAGGAATAAGTTTAGAGGTTGAAAAAGGGCAAACGGTTGCTATTGTTGGGGCTACAGGAGCAGGAAAATCTACTATTATCAACCTGATAAATCGTTTTTATGAAATTGACAGTGGGACTATTTGTGTGGATGGTATTCCCATCGAGAAATATAAATTGGAAAGTTTAAGAAGTCAGGTAGCTGTGGTATTACAGGATGTTTTTTTGTTTTCGGACTCTATTTTAAATAACATTACATTAAAGGATGCTAGGATCTCTAAAAAAGAAGTGGAAGTGGCTGCAAAACAGATTGGAATTCATGACTTTATTATGACCCTTCCTGGATGCTATGATTACAATGTAAAGGAACGGGGGGCTATGCTTTCTTCTGGACAGCGACAACTCATTGCTTTTTTACGAGCATATCTAAGCAAACCAAGTATTTTGATTTTAGATGAAGCAACTTCTTCCGTAGATGCATTTGCAGAGAAAATGATACAATACGCAACAGAGACCATTACAAAAGGTAGAACATCAATTGTAATTGCACATCGTTTAGCAACAATTAAAAGCGCTGACAAGATTATTGTAATGGATAAGGGGCTCATTGTTGAGGAAGGGACGCACTCGTCCTTACTGGAAAGAGAAAACGGTTATTACAAGAACTTATATGACAAACAGTTTAGCTTAGAAGTCGCTTCCTAAAAAGTAGGGCTAGAAAACTCTGAGCCCAATTTCATAGCTGTTTACATTAAATCTTTACGAAGTTTTTCATTTAGTTCCGCTAAATCAGTATATAATTCAAATTCGCCGTCTCTGATATACGAAATTTCTCCAGTTTCCTCAGATACTAATAAGCAAACTGCATCTGTCTTTTCAGAAATACCGATAGCTGCGCGATGTCTTAATCCAAATCTTGAGGGAATTTTCAAACTATCAGAGATGGGTAAAACAACTCTTGTAGCCACAATATAATTGTCTCGAATAATTAAAGCACCGTCATGAAGTGGGCTATTTTTATAAAAAATACTTTGCAACAATGCCTCATTAAGTAAGGCATTCATTGTATCCCCAGTGGTTATTAAAAAATCTAAACTATTGGTTCTTTCAATAACAATTAAAACGCCTGTTTTAGTTTTAGACATTTTTTTACATGCTTTCAAAATGATTTCGGTATCAATTTCTGACCCTATTTCTGTGTGTAAAAACTTCAGTTGCTTTAAGAAATTTCTTTTGTTTGTGAAGTTCGTGGTGCCAATCATTAATAAAAATTTTCGTATTTCCTGTTGAAATACAATAATTAATGCAACCACTCCTCCTCCAAGAAGAGTTCCAAGAATGCCACTCAGCATTTCCATTCTCAGAGCTTCTGTTATTTTCCAAATAACAAAGACAATGGCAATTCCCAATACAATATTTATGGCAACAGTGCCTTTTAATAGTTTGTAAATATAATAAAGTAACGTTGCCACCAATAAAATATCTAAAACATCAAGTAAAGAAAATTCAATAAAATCGAACATAGGAAATAGAAGATTTTTACGCTAAAATACTAATAAATAATTTACTTAATTTGAGCTACAATTTTCACAGCTTCCACAGCTTCTTTTACATCGTGCACACGCAGTATATTTGTTCCATGAAGCAATGCAATCGTATTTGCAGAAGTAGTTGCATTTAAAGCTTCTTGGGCAGAAATATCTAGAGTTTTATACAACATAGATTTTCTGGAGAGCCCTGTTAATATGGGAGCATTTAGACTTTTAAAAAGTGATAAATTCTTCAGAATTTCAAAATTATGAGCTTTGGATTTTCCAAACCCAAAACCCACATCAATAATAATGTCATTTACCTGCAGTTGATGCAATTGGTGTATTTGTGTTGCGAAAAAGGAAATAATTTCTTTGGTTACATCTTTATAAATAGGGTTTTTTTGCATATTTTGTGGGGTGCCTAACATGTGCATTAGGATATAAGGAACCTGTAAATTGGCTACTGTAGCAAACATGTTTTTATCTATTTTCCCCCCAGAAATATCGTTTATAAGTCCTGCGCCACTGCCAATAGTTTCTAGAGCAACCTTACTTCTAAAGGTATCTACAGAAATAATAATCTCAGAAAAATTTTTCAATAATAAATTAATAACGGGCAGTATTCTTTTAAGTTCTTCTTCTTCAGAAATATAGGTGGCACCGGGCCTGGAGGAATAAGCACCTACATCTATAAAAGTTGCGCCATCAAAAAGCATTTTTTCAACCTGATGTAAGATGTCAGCTTCATTTTTATATTTTCCACCATCAAAAAAAGAATCTGGCGTAATATTTAAAACACCCATCACTTTTGGTGTGGTCAAGTCTATTAAATTTCCTTTGCAATTTATTGTCATTTTATGATACTACTTTATGAATCACGTGACCAGTCTCTGGTGCTTTGTAATTGTTCATTTTTTTCATTAATTGTTCCACTGAAGTAGCAACAATTAACAGTTCTTTATTGTCTTTTTTTAAATAGCCTTCCGCTATCATTTTATCTAATTGCATTAACAAGGCATCAAAAAAACCATTGATATTTAAAAGTCCAATGGGTTTTTTTTCAATATGTAACTGTCCTAAGGTGAGTACTTCAAAGAGTTCGTCTAAAGTTCCAAAACCTCCTGGGAGCGAAATATAACCATCTACTAATTTACTCATGATTACTTTTCGATCACTCATTTTTTTACAAATGATCATTTCTTCAACACCAGGATGTAGTACTTCTTCTTTTTCTAATAAGGTTGGAATTACACCAATAACTTCACCTTGCTTTGCCAGAATGGTATCTGCAATAATACCCATCATTCCTATTTTAGCACCACCATAAACCAAACCAATTTGATGGCTAACAAAATAATTTCCTAGCGTTGTAGCAGCTTCTTTGTAAATAGGGTTGAAACCTAAACTAGCTCCGCAGAAAACAACAATTCTTTTCAATCTAATAGGTTTTAAAATTCTTTTGTAAAAATAAAAGAAAAGCATACAGGATTTAGTATTTTTGGTGAAATACTTTTTAACAAGAGAAAATGCAAGATACCTCAAAACAATACGATGCTGTTATCGATGAATGTAGAAGTTTGTTTATAAAAAAAATGTTTGATTATGGATCGGCGTGGAGAATTTTACGGTTACCATCGCTAACCGATCAAATTTTTATCAAAGCACAAAGGATACGGCAATTGCAAGAAAATGAGGTGCGTAAAGTGGATGAGGGTGAGAAATCCGAGTTTATTGGAATTATCAACTACTCGATTATGGCTTTAATTCAATTAGAAAGTGGTATTGTAGAAACTCCTGACTTGAATACAGCAGAAGCAACTATTTTGTATGATAAGCATAGTAAAATCACCAAAGAATTAATGACCAATAAAAATCACGACTATGGGGAAGTATGGAGGGAGATGCGTGTTTCTAGTTTGACAGATCTTATACTTCAGAAATTATTAAGAGTGAAGTCTATTGAAGACAATAAAGGGAAGACCATGGTTTCTGAAGGGATCGATGCAAATTATCAAGACATGATTAACTACGCTGTTTTTGCGATGATTCATTTAGAGGTATAATTTTTTAAGTTAAAAGTAAAGAGGGGTGCATTGCCGTTCAGGGCAGAACCATCTCCATTGTAATAAAAAAACAAATCATGATGCAAAAAGCGGTTACGCAAATTTCAAGAATACTAGTTGGAACTTTATTTATCTTTTCAGGTTTTGTGAAATTGGTGGACCCAATTGGCTCTCAGTACAAATTTCAAGAGTATTTTTCAGAAGCTGTATTAAATATGGAATTTTTAATTCCGTATGCTTTGCTTTTTGCAATCGTTTTAATTGTTGCAGAAATTTTATTGGGAGTTATGATTTTAATCGGTTATAAATCCAAGTTTACAGTTTGGAGTTTGTTACTTCTAAGTCTTGTTTTCTTGTTTCTAACTTGGTATTCTGCTTATTATAATAAAGTGACAGATTGTGGCTGTTTTGGAGATGCCATTAAGTTGACGCCCTGGGAAACCTTTTATAAAAATGTAATTTTAATTGGATTGATCCTTATTTTATTACTAAAAATTAAACTCATAAAACCTATTTTCAAAGGCAACGCACCAAAAGTAATTACCTTTTTATCCTTAGCGGGGTTTTTGTTTATTGTCCAACATGTGCTCACGCATTTGCCGCTTATTGATTTCAGAGCATATGCGATTGGTAAAAACTTACAGGAGGGAATGAAGTACCCAAAGGATGGTTCGATCGCTCCAGTCCACGATTTTATGTTAGAAGATGTACAGCAGGATTTGGCGCCAATACTTTTAGAAAAGGAAAAAGTAATGTTGGTCATTATATACAACCTTAGCAAAACAGATACAGCGGGCTTTCCTGAAATTAAAGAGGTCTCAGAAAAAGCAATTAAAAAAGGCTACACTGTTTACGGTGTTTCCGCCTCTTTTTCAGACGATTTGATGGGGGCTAAAGAAAAATACAACTTGCCTTTCGAGTTTTTATTCTGCGATGAGACGACTTTAAAAACAATGATTAGAGCCAATCCTGGAGTTGTGATTTTGAATAAAGGAACTGTGACCCAAAAGAAAAATTGGATCGATGTAAAAGAGTTGAAGTTGTAAGCAACGTTATTTTATTTTTTTTTCCGCATTAAAGCATGCAATGTTTTTCCTATATCATTCTTAAAAAATAGCTGCTTTGGACTGCCAATAACTTGGGCAGTATAAATTCCTGTATGTCCAGAGAACAAGTAAGAAGTGGTGCAGGCCAAAGCAATAAAAACACCAGACTCAATTCCGAAGAGTTCAATGCCCATAATTGTGCAAGCAATTGGGGTATTTGTAGCTCCTGCAAAAACAGCTACAAAGCCCATTCCGGCTAATAAAGGCATGGGTAAAGGGATAAACCATATGAGTACATTTCCTAGGGTAGCACCAATAAAAAATAAAGGAGTTACTTCGCCTCCTTTAAATCCTGCTCCTAAAGTGAAAGAAGTGAGTATTAGTTTTAGGAAGAAATCATAGGAATTTAAATCAATATTAAAGGCATCTACAATGGTGGGGATGCCAAGACCTATGTATTTTGTAGTCCCCATTAGATACACGACTATGGCCAAAATTACACCTCCAATTACTGGGCGTAGTGGTGGATAAGAAATCTGTTTTTTAAATAAATTTCCCCACAGGTGAGTGGATTTTGAAAACAAAAGACTCACGAGTCCAAAAATAATACCCGCGAATAGAGACCATAAAATGGTTATGGGTGTCAGTTCAGTAACAGTTGAAATCGTATAATGTGTGTGATGAGAAATTTGCCAAATAGTACAAAAGTAATTTGCAAAAACTGCGGCTAGAAAACTCGGTAAAATAGCATCAAATTTTATGCGACCGATAAGCAATACTTCAAGGGCGAAAATAGCACCGGCCAAAGGGGTTCCAAAAACAGCAGAAAATCCAGCACTTATTCCAGAAATCAAGATTATTTTTCGATCTAGATTAGAAAGTTTAAAAATTTTAGTGAATTGGTCAGCAATGGCGCCTCCAATTTGGACAGCAGTTCCCTCACGCCCGGCAGAACCTCCAAATAAATGGGTGAGAATAGTTCCTATAAATACCAAGGGAGCCATTTTAAAAGGAATTATTTTTTTCGGGGTATGATATTCTTCGATCAATAAATTATTTCCTTTTACAACACGCTCTCCAAAATAATGATAGGATAAACCAATAAAAAGACCTCCAACCGGCAGCAACGCAATAATCCATATATTATTTTCTCTGTATGCTGTTGCCCATTCTAAAGTCCATAGAAAAACAGCAGAAGCGCTCCCTGTGAATGCTCCAATTAGAAGACATATAAAAGTCCATTTTAAAAGGAAAAGAAAAGAAAAGCTTTGCTGGAAAGAAAGGAAGAATTTCTTAAGTATGGTCATATATTTCAGTAAGCTCATAAAAGTGGCGCAGCTGCTTTATTTTTTGCAAATTTAGACAAATAATAATAAAAATATTTTGGGTAGCAAAGGCAGTATGTTTTCATCCAATTATTTTGCTGTTTAAAATTTTATTGTAACTTGTTTAAAAGTTGTAAATCCAATATAATGAACGAGTTTGTTAGCTATCAGTCAGAAGAAAAGTACGCAATAATAACAATTAATAACGGGAAAGCAAACGCAATTTCTCATGAGGTGATTGCAGGCTTAAATGAAAGTTTAGATGCTGCGGAAAAAGAAAATAAAGTAGTTATTTTAACAGGTAAATCTGGAATTTTTTCTGCGGGATTTGATTTAAAGGTAATGACAGCATCTCCTGAATCTGCAAAAGAATTGGTTACAAAGGGGTCTAAGTTATCCTTAAGAATGCTGTCTTTTTCACAGCCTATTATTGTAGCATGTTCTGGACATGCAATTGCCAAAGGCGCATTTTTATTACTATCGGCAGATTATAGAATTGGGGTAGAAGGCGACTTTAAAATTGGACTGAATGAGGTAATGATTGGTATGACTATGCACAATGCTGGAATTGCCATCGCAAAAGCCCGCTTGTCTGAAGTGTATTTGAATAGAAGCGTTAACAATGCCGAAATTTACAATTCTAAACAAGCAGTTGAAGCTGGTTTTTTAGATAGAATAGTTCCAGAAGAAGCTTTGTTATTAACCGCAATTAAGATTGCAGAAATGTCCTCTAAACTAAATAAGAAGGCACATGCTGCAACAAAATTAAAAGTGAGAAAACTACATTTAGAGGCTTTAGCAATTGCAATTGCATTGGATTTAAAAAGTGATATTTCTATCAATCCATAGTCTTTGCAGGTTTGAAATAAATATAAGAGGTATTCTTGTGTTACAATCATTGTTTTCTAAGCGTTTGCAAACTTTCTTTATTTTCTCATTTCAAGAGGTCCTTTGGATTATAAATTGTCGTGAAAACAAGAGTATACAAAGGTTACTATAGTTCGTGTTTCTTAAAAACTTTGACGCCTGCCTTAATAGTAGCGTCTAAATGATTCTTTCTTGGTGTTAATGGGCATGAATATTTATCATTATAAGCGCAGTAAGGGTTGTAGGTGTTGTTAAAGTTTAAAGCAATAGATCCATCCGGTTTTTCGTCAGTAGTCATGACATCCATATACCGGCCACCTCCATAAGATTCGTTGCCAGACGTGGCATCTGTGAAGGGAAGAAAGAGGTAGTCTTTGTAGGCCTCACCTCTTAAGTCATCCTGACTTCGATAGATGGTTAACTGGTGTTTTTTTCCTTCCAAAGAAAACGATAAGAAACCATATTCTTTATACAAAGGCTTTCTATCCGTGGTTGTAGCCATCTCAAAAGTAGGTGCATTTACTGTTTTTGTCAAGGTGGCAAGAACGATAAAAGAAGAGTCTACGGGGAAGAAATCTAAGCCTTTGAACGTCTTCAAATCTTTCTTTTTTAAAGGGGACTTCGAAGCATCCTTGTAGCTAGCATTTAATTGCTGTTGGTATGCAGTTACGCCCACTAATGCTCTTTTTCCTTGTGAGCTACAGGCTTGTAAAACAGCAATTGCGAAGAGTAAGGTTACTATTTTTCTTATCATATTATTTTTTTAAGTGAATCAGAATAATACCATCATATGCTTTGTTGGTATGTTTTTTCATTTTTTCAGGGTCCTTAATTACTTCCATAGATTGTATGTCGGCAGGGTGCATTGTGTTCAGGGTAGCTTCAGAAATCTCTTTCCCATCGCATAGGTATAAGATAGTAGATTTTTTATTTTTAACATTTTCGCTATTATAGGTAACGCGTTTAAATTGATTGTTGCTACTTGCTTGTTCATAAAACACCGTTTTACTTGGACTGCATTGAAAAAAGACAGTTGTTAGAAGCATTGTAAGTGAAAAAAGGAAGTAGTTGTTTTTATAATTATTCATAGGAGTCCGTTAAAAAATTTAATATCCAGAAGTTATAAGTCGATATGCATTCCTTCAGTAGCAAAATTAAAACCTAATTTCTGAGCAATATTTTTTTCATTCGAAAGTATTTGAAGTGCAGGATTTGTATGGTTAAAGTGAATAAAGTAGATCTTATTTTTTATGGAAATCGTTTCCTCTTTAAATAAATTCATAGTTTCTTCTATGAATGGGTGCGGGATTTCTGACATGGGTCTGCTAATTTCACCATCTTTAAAAAAAGTAGCGTCTAAAAAAGCATAGTCTACGCTTTTAACTTCCGAAACAATATCTTTTTCCCATTTCTCCCATTTGTTAATATCAGGGATGAACAAAGCTGTTTTATGCAACCCTTCAATCTTATATCCAATGGTTTCAGAAAACTCGTCTCTGTGCGGTACTAAAAAAGGAGTTACTTTTAGTTTGTTATTTAAAAGGAGGGTCGAATCATTTTGAAGCTTTTTAAAAATGATGTTTTTCAATTCCACTAACTGACTCCAGGGGCCATTTTTAGTCAAGTATGCCCTCATTTTTGGCATTGTAAATACTTTCGTTCCTTTTTGACCGAGTGCCTCTCTTCCAAAATACATTAATCCAGCATAATGGCCAATGTGGGCATGGGTTAAAAAAATTCCATCAATTAACACATTTGTTTTTAAATGATTTTGTTCTAAATCAGCTAATTGAGTGGCAATATCTGGAGTAGCCTCAAACAACCATTTTTGTTTATTTTCGATATCTACCAAACCTAAAGAGACTACTTTCTGTCTTTTATACTTCCCTTCGTAGAAATTTTTACAGCATTTTTTTTGACAACCAATGTGCGGGTATCCGGCATCTTGTGCAATTCCTAGAACGGTAATATATTGTTTAGAAATAGGTGGCTTTCCAGCTAATTTTATTTTGGTAGTGCAGGAGCACAACGCAAGACAAAAAATAAGGAACAGTGGTTTCATCATAGAACGTAAAATCTAAAGATAAAAAAAAAGCACCAATATATATTGATGCTTCTAAAATAGCTGTATTTTTTTAAAGTTGAACTCTCCAGCCATAAGGATCTTCCGATTTATTAGTTTGAATATCGGTAATCGCTTTTTTTAGGATACCTGCAAAGGGCGTTTCTAATACTGGTAATTCGTAGTCTTTTTCTTGAAATCCGAAACCTGAAATTGGTGAAATTACCGCAGCAGTTCCAGTACCAAACATTTCTTTTAAAGCTCCAGACTGCGCAGCGGTAATTACTTCTGCAACAGATATTTTTCGGACTTCAATAGCCATGTTAAGGTCTTCGGCAAGTTGGAGGATGCTTTTACGCGTAATACCATCTAGAATTCGGTCGTTTGTGGGGCTTGTAATTAAGGTATTATTAATTCTAACAAAAATATTCATAGCGCCAGCCTCTTCGATATACTCATGCGTATTGTCATCTGTCCAGATTACTTGATGGTAGCCTTTTTCAATCGCCAACTGTGTTGGGTAAAACTGGGCAGCATAATTACCACCTGCTTTTGCAAAACCAACACCACCATTTGCAGCACGGGCATATTTTTCTTCAATTAAAACGTTTACTTTTCCAGCAAAGTAAGCACCAGAGGGTGCAGTACAAATCATAAATTTATATTCATCTGCCGGAGATGCATGAAAGCCATTTCCAGAAGCAAACATAAAAGGTCTTATATACAAAGAACTTCCCTCATTTGTAGGAATCCAAGCTTCATCAACCTTTAGTAATTCTTTCAAACCATGCATGAAAATTTCTTCAGGAATTTGAGGAATTACCAACCGTTCCGCAGATTTGTTTAAACGCTTACAATTTTCTAAAGGTCTAAATAATAAGGTGTTTCCTTTAGCATCCTTATAGGCCTTCATGCCTTCGAAAATAGATTGTCCATAATGAAAAATCTTAGCAGAAGGATCTAAGGATATTGGGGAATAAGGTTCAATAATGGGGCTTTCCCATTCTCCATTTTTAAAGGTACAGGTAAGCATATGGTCAGAAAAAACACTGCCAAAAGGGAGGTTGTTAAAATCTACAGACGCTATTTTAGATTTTGTTATGCGTTTGATTTCTATAGTAGAACTCATATTTTTTTGAATTATATTTCTCCACAAATGTACATAATTTATTCATCGTAAGAAATATATAAATCGCCGTTTTGGTGTTTAATTCCGTATATTTACAACGCTCATTTTGAATGTAATTTTTATGAAATCACTTGTTTTTTACTGCCTTATTGTTCTCTTTAGTTGCAACGCTTGTAAGCAAAGTCAAAAAGAAAGTAAAGCTTTAATTCCTGTTTTAAACCAATTGAAATTTTCCTCTTTTGGTGCTAAAATAACGGAAGCGCATGCAATGAGTTCGCAACAGATGTTCGCTAAATTTGAAGACATGACTGTTGGCGATACTATAAATGTGAAATTTACGTCAGAAATTAAGGAAGTTTGTGCTGCTAAAGGATGTTGGATGAAATTACCTTTAGCAGAAGAAAAAGAAGCAATGGTTCGCTTTAAGGACTATAGTTTTTTTATGCCTTTGGATGCCAAAGGTAAAGATGTAATTGTTGCAGGAAAAGCATTTGTAACAGTAACTTCTGTTGAAGAATTACGTCATTATGCGGAGGATGCAGGAAAGTCTGTAGCGGAAATAGCAAAAATTACAAGTGTTAAAAAGGAGTTTGCTTTCGAGGCCAGTGGTGTTTTGTTAAAAGTGAAATAAGGGAAATTGAAGCAGGGGAGCAGGCGGGCTGTTTAACGAGGTTTCTGTTTTAGGAATCCTATAAATTTGTTATTATAATTTTGAAAAGAGAAATTTTAATTACTTCAGATGGCTCTACCACCATTCATTTACCGGATTGGGACGAGCAGTATCATTCTAAACACGGAGCTATTCAGGAGGCATATCACGTTTTTTTACGCGCTGGTTTAGATAAGGTGAGCGTTAACACACGGAAACTGACTATTTTAGAAATAGGTTTTGGTACTGGATTAAATGCATTTATCACCTTTTTAGAGGGTAGGAAGGAAAAATTAGAGATTGAGTACGTAGGCGTTGAAGCATATCCTGTTGCGGCATCAGAAGTAGTGCAATTGAATTATATTGAAGAATTAAACGCAAGTGCAGACCAGCATTTTTTTGACAAAATGCATGAGATATCGTGGGAAGAGCAGCAGGAAATTTCAGAAGCTTTTAAACTGACAAAGCGCAAACAGTTTTTTCAAGATGTTGCTGACAAAGAAGCTTTTGATTTGATTTATTTTGATGCTTTTGGCGCAAAAAATCAACCAGAATTATGGACAGAGGCAATTTTTTTAAAGATGTATGAGGCTATTAGAGAAAATGGAGTTTTAGTTACCTACTGTGCCAAAGGGAGTGCAAGAAGAGCGATGCAGGCCGTTGGTTTTTCTGTGGAACGGATTCCTGGGCCTCCTGGAAAAAGGGAAATGCTGAGAGCTACAAAGAAGCGTATCGCATAAATGGGTGCTATTTTTATCGGCAGCGTGATGGCATTTTTGCTTAAACTAAAAGAATAAAATAGATGGAATTTAAAAGAAAATTTGGAAGAAAAAAAGAAGCAAAACCTACAAAAGGACTTTTTTTTATACTATTATTAGGATTGGCAGTAGTGCTATGGTTTAAAATGGAGGCTATTTTAGATGCTTTATTTTAATAGGTATGCATTCTTACGGCAAACGAAAGCGCCATGAATTGCATGGAAATAAATACAATCCTTAGTTTTATCAGCAACCAAAATAATTGTTTAAATTTGTATATTCGAGGGAAACGCGCTGTTTATAGGATGTTAATTCATGCTTTTAGGAGGGGAATTAGTAAAGGAATCCATTTGTAAAATTTTGGTTTGTTCCCGTGGTACTTTCAAATAGATGTATGGTAAAAACAGAAAAAATTATTTTAGGAATTGATCCTGGTACTACAATTATGGGTTTCGGACTGATAAAGGTTGTTGGAAAGAAGATGGAATTTATTCAGATGAATGAATTAATGTTGAAAAAATATGACGATCATTATCTAAAGCTAAAACTCATTTTTGAGAGAACAATAGAATTAATAGATACTTATAATCCTGATGAAATTGCAATTGAAGCGCCGTTTTTTGGCAAAAACGTGCAATCGATGTTAAAGTTAGGAAGAGCGCAAGGAGTTGCCATGGCAGCAGGTTTGTCACGTGAAATACCAATTACAGAATACTTGCCAAAGAAAATAAAAATGGCAGTTACAGGAAATGGTAATGCTAGTAAAGAGCAGGTTGCTTTGATGTTAAAATCGCTCTTAAATTTAAAAACACTTCCAAAAAATCTAGATGCAACAGATGGTTTAGCGGCAGCGGTTTGTCATTTCTATAACTCAGGAAAAGTTGTTGGAGGAAAAAACTACACAGGCTGGGCTAGTTTTGTGAAAGACAATCCTTCGAAAATTAAATAGCTTAGAAAAAGACATAAATTAATAACCGATAACCCATAACTAATTTGTCCGGAATATACATTCACATACCATTTTGCAAGCAAGCATGTTTTTATTGCGATTTTCATTTTTCTACCTCGTTAAAGAAAAAAGAAGACATGATGGTGTCTTTAGTAAGAGAAATCGAATTGCGAAAAGAGGAATTAGGGGACACTACCATAGAGACTATTTATTTTGGAGGAGGTACCCCATCTGTTTTAAGTACGGTAGAAATTAAGGAATTAATAGCCGCAGTTTATTTAAACTTTGAAGTCGTAAAGAATCCAGAGATTACCTTAGAGGCGAACCCCGACGACTTATCTGAAGAAAAAATAATAGCACTTTCTAAATCACCAATAAACAGATTAAGTATTGGCATTCAATCTTTTTTCGAAAAAGATTTAAAGTTAATGAACCGCGCTCATAATGCAGCAGAGGCGAAAAAATCATTGGTGTTGGCAACGCGTTATTTTGAGAATATCTCTTTAGATTTAATTTACGGAATCCCAGGTTGTACGAATGAGGAATGGTTGGTAAATATAAAAACAGCATTGAGTTTTGGAATCCCACACATTTCAAGTTATGCGCTGGTTGTAGAGCCACACACCGCGCTAAAAAAAATGATAGAAAACGGGAAAATCAAAAATGTAGATGACGCAAGGACACAAGAACAATTTCAGATTCTAACAAAGGAATTGGCGCTTGGAGGTTTTATACAGTATGAAGTGTCTAGCTTCGGAAAAGAAGGGTTTTTTAGTAAAAACAATTCTTCGTATTGGTTGGGTGTTGCTTACTTAGGTATTGGACCCTCTGCGCATTCCTTTGATGGAAAACAACGCAGTTGGAATGTTAAAAACAATGCGAAGTATATCAAATCTATTCAAGAGAATATAGTTCCTATAGAAAGAGAGACCTTGTCTACAGCAGATCGATACAATGAATATATTATGACTGGTTTAAGAACTATGTGGGGCGTTTCTTTAGAGGGAATTAAAGATAATTTTGGGGAAAAATATTTAAATTACTTAGAAAACCAATCTAAAAAACACATCGAGGAGACTTTGTTATTTGTTGAGAATGGAACCTTGAAGACCGGAGAGAAAGGAAAATTCCTCGTAGATGGAATCGCTGCAGATCTTTTTATGTTGAATTAATCGGTATTCTTTTTTCAATCCGTTAAAATCGGTGAACTCTGTTTGTTTAAAAACTTATATTTACGGCGATAATAAAATGATTTAATTTTAGGGCACATGAAAGCGATAATAGAGTACAATTCTAGAAAAATTACAATTGATGTTTCTAAACCCATTGATATTTCTATTGCAATAGACATGTCAAAAAAAAACGTGAATGCTTGGTATGTGGGAGCGCCAAAAATATTTCCAGTAGATTTTGATGGTGAAATTGCAAAGGTTTCTGAAGGTGCTGTTGTTAACTTTAACAACATACATTTTAATCCACATGCACATATTACACATACCGAATGTGTGGGACACGTTACTGAGAAATTTCATTCTGTAAATCAGAATCTTAAACATTATTTCTTTGTAGCGGAAGTGGTCACTGTTGCTCCGGAAAGTAGCGGAGAGGATTTTGTAATCTCTGAGAAACAGCTTAAAACTGCTTTGAGAAATAAGAAACGAGATGCCATTATTATTCGGACATTGCCCAATTTAAAAGACAAGAAATCAATGCAGTATTCGAATACAAACCCACCTTATTTATTAGAGGAGGCTGCTGTCTATTTGAGGGAAAAAGGAATAAAACATTTATTAATAGACCTGCCTTCTGTAGATAAAGAGAAAGATGATGGGCGTTTATTAGTGCACAATGCATTTTGGAATACTGCTGGTGCAGTTCGTTTAGACGCCACGATTACAGAATTTATCTATGTACCAAATACGGTTGAAGATGGAGAGTATTTATTAAACTTAATGGTTGCGCCATTTGAAAATGACGCAACACCTAGTAAGCCTATTTTATATAAAATTATAAAATAAATTTATGCGAAAAATCTTCCATAAAAAAAGAGTTTTATTTGGGATTAGTATCCTAGTATTGGTGCTGATTTACAATATTTCTTATGCAGACATTGCTGTGGAGGATTTAAAAAAAACCTATGCAAATGAGCATTCTCAATTTATAGATATTGAAGGAATGCAGGTGCATTATAGAGATGAAGGTACTGGCCTTCCAATTGTTTTAATCCATGGAACTGGAGCTTCTTTGCATACCTATGATGCTTGGACAAAACAACTCTCTAAAAACTATCGAGTTATTAGATTAGATCTACCTGCCTTTGGATTAACAGGTCCAAACAAGAATGCAGAGTACTCCATAGAGCGTTATACCCAGTTTTTGTCTCAATTTTTAGAAAAAATAAAGGTGGATAAATTTCATCTTGCAGGAAATTCTTTAGGAGGAAATATTGCTTGGAATTATGCGGCAGAATACCCAGAGAAAGTACTCAAACTTATTTTAATAGATGCCAGTGGTTTGCCAACTTTTACCCCACAACCAGCAATTTTTAAAATGGCAAAAACACCAATCTTAAATTCGTTGTTTTTGTATATCACACCCAAGTTTATCATTAGAAAAAATATAGAGCAAGTATATGCTGATAAGTTAAAAGTTACAGACGCTCTTGTTACAAGGTATCATAAAATGTCTTTGAGAACAGGAAATAGAAAGGCTTTTATAGACAGAGCAAAAACGGATTTCAATCTAGCTGAAAAAGTAAATTTAGTAAAGTTAAAAAGTGTAAAAACGCCTACATTATTAATTTGGGGAGCAAAAGATACTTGGATTCCTTTAGGAAATGGAAAAAGAATGGATAGCATGCTGCCGAATTCTAAACTGGTTATTTTAGAAAATTCAGGTCATGTTCCTATGGAGGAAAATCCAAAAGAAAGTTTAGAGTTTTTAAAATCTTTTTTAAAGGAAACTTCATAAAAATTAAAATGCACATAGCACAATTAAGAGATTTTTGTTTGTCAAAAAAAGGAGTAACAGAGCACTTTCCTTTTGACAACGTAACTTTGGTTTTTAAAGTGATGAATAAAATTTTTGCACTTCTAAGAATAGATAAGTGGGAGCAAGGTGCACACTGTGTAAATTTAAAATGTGATCCTGAGAAAGCAGAAGAATTACGAGAAGTTTATGAGGGTGTGCAACCGGGTTGGCATTCGAACAAAAAGCATTGGAACACAGTAGCTGTAAATAATAGTGATGTTTCAGATGATTTGGTTCAAGAACTCATCAATCATTCTTATGCTATGGTGGTGAAAGGATTGACAAAAAAAACACAAGTAATATTAAAGGATTTGTAAAATGAAAAAGCAAGAACTTAGAGCGCTTTACAAGCAAAAAAGAAAGGACCTAACTAAAATCCAAATTAAGGGTTTGCAAGAAAATATATACCAGCAGATTTATAACTTAGATCTTTCTACTTTTAAAAATGTGCATTTATTTTTATCCATGCCTAAATTTAAAGAGATAGATACCGCACCTTTAATTACCTATTTTAGAAACAAAAATAAACGGATTGTAGTAAGTAAATGCAATTTTAAAGACCATACATTGTCGCATTTTTATTTAGAAGAAAATACCATTTTATCATTGAATAAAATTGGAGTTTTAGAACCTGTGGCTGCAGAATTAGTCGAAGAAAATAAATTAGATTTAATTTTTATTCCAATGTTAATCTCTGATGATAAAAAATTTAGAGTGGGTTATGGAAAAGGTTTTTATGATCGATTTTTATCAAATTGTAGAAAAGATGCAAAATTTATAGGGTTAAATTTTTTTCCACCGATAACCGCAATAGAAGATAAAAATGAGTTTGATATTCCTTTGCACCAAGTAATTTATCCTAAATAAACCTGTACTACTTATTTAAGCCCCACGCAAATGAGTGGTTTTTTTATTTAGTAAGGCTTGGTGTCTTATACGAGTATGCTAACACTATAAGTAGTAACTTTCTTTACCTCAAATAATCGATCCGTTATAAAGTTTTGGACGCCTTTTATTCTTTGTAAATTTGTAGTAAATAATTTTGAAAATGATTGTACAAGGAAATATTGTTGACCTGGATAACAAACGAATTTTTAAAGGTGAGGTTGAAGTAAAAAATGGAAAGATTTTAGAAATTCGAGAGGCACACCACAATCAAGAAAATTTTATTTTACCCGGTTTTGTAGATGCACATATTCATATAGAAAGTTCTATGTTAGTGCCTTCTGAATTTGCTAAAATTGCTGTTGTGCACGGAACGGTAGCCACGGTTTCTGATCCGCACGAAATTGCCAATGTTTTGGGAGTAAAAGGAGTTGATTTTATGATTGAAAACGGAAAGAAAGTTCCATTGAAATTCAACTTTGGAGCACCAAGTTGTGTGCCAGCTACTTCTTTTGAAAGTGCTGGTGCAATTATAGATGCAGCTGATATTCAATTGATGATGGAAAATCCGGATATTAAGTACCTTGCAGAAATGATGAATTATCCAGGAGTTTTGTTTGATGATGCTGAAGTTCTTGCGAAGATTCAGCATGCAAAAAATAATAAGAAACCTATTGATGGTCATGCTCCGGGTTTAAGAGGAGAGGATGCCACTAAATATATTGCTGCCGGAATTTCTACAGACCATGAGTGTTTTACGTATGACGAAGCTCTAGAGAAGCTGCAAAAAGGAATGAAAGTAATTATCAGAGAAGGAAGTGCCGCCAAGAATTTTGAAGCCTTAATAGCTTTATTACCAGAACATTTCGAAAATATGATGTTTTGTTCAGATGATAAGCATCCAGATGATTTGCTGTTAGGCCATATCAATCAATTATGTGAAAGAGCCGTAGCAAAA
>Ga0209192_10000721_pt1 | contig 30256 bp, 35 predicted proteins | sample ArcticOcean_MG_C_11_FD_187433 | JGI IMG/M metagenome (GOLD analysis project Ga0209192, IMG submission 187433) | Marine microbial communities from western Arctic Ocean - ArcticOcean_MG_CB2_154 (SPAdes) (version 2) | ecosystem: Environmental > Aquatic > Marine > Oceanic | place: Arctic Ocean... | reverse complement strand
TGCGCCCGCCGCCGCGTTTACCATGGTCGCCTTCGAGCGCCGCATGGCTGAAAGCCAGATCCCGGAGTGGAGCACTGAATACGTGCCGTACGGAAAGATGAAGACCATGCTGAAAGAGCTGGTGGCCCGGGTCAGCGCGGCGGAACAGGCGGCGGCTGCGGATGATTTCGCCGCGAATGTTGACCTCGACGCGCTGGAGTCCGGTGCGACGGACACACGCGACGTTGATTCTTTCGCGTTGAAACGACGCGAGTCGATTGATTACGAACAGGCTAATCAGGTTTCCTTGACTGGCGCGATGGCGGCGCGAACCCGAGGCGAGCTCCTGGCCCTGGCCCCGCGGAAAGGAGGAACCGGGGTCGGCGGTTTGGAAAACACCACCACCAACAAAGCCGGTTTCGACGCCCTGACGGACATCACCGAGCACGCGGAAACGCTCGTCGCGACCGTGATTGACCCCGAAAACACCGCGTTGCTGTCGCAAGCCGCGGCGCAGGAGGAAACGCGGTTTTTCACCGCCCTGGATGACAGCCTTCGGCGCGTGGTTGCGTTTTACGGCGCAAGAGCATCCCGGTGTAAGCGCGAAGCCGCGAGCCACGCGTCGCAGTTGCGACACCTGAAGCACGCGGCGCGGCGGGCGACGCGGGATTTACGCGAATCCGAAACGCGCTCCAACGAACGCGCGCGGGGTATCGAAGCCATGGCGATGCGTCGCGTGGGGAGCGCGTCGGCGATTGTGGGTGATTTCATGAAGGGCGGTAAAAAGAAAATGAGTAGCGGGGCGATTAGCGACGACGCGGTTCCCGAACGCGGCGTGCCTCACGTAAAGACGCACAAACCGCGGAAACCGAAATCCCTGGCGGACGCCAAGGCTTTGGTGTTGAAAACCGCGGGTGACGCGCGGCTGTTACGAAGGGCGGTGGCGGAGTCGTACCGTGGGGCGAACATGCTGGAGTCCTACGTCTCCCTGAACGTCGAGGCGTTTCGCAAAATCGTCAAGAAGCACGACAAACTCACGGGCTGGGCGACGCAGGACACGTACATGAAAGGTTTGCGGGAACTCCGGGTGTTCCACGACGACGAAATTGGCGCGCTTAGGGTGCGCATGGAACACTTTTACTTGAAAATCGAAGAAACCCTGTGTGAGCTTGAGCCGACAAGGTGGGATCGGCGGTTCGGGGAGAAAGGGCGTTTGGGGGTGGAGGATTCCGGGCACGAACCGGTCAGCTTTTTACACGGGAAGGACAAAGACGCCAAGAAGGACGGCAAGAAGGATAAGAGCGGAGGCAAGAACCTCGGTTTCTACGAAATTCGTCGAAGGCGCAACAGGGTGTTGGCCGAGCTTCGCAAGGACAGCCGCGCGGGTGTTGTTTCCTCTGGGGGGAAACAACCGGAGGGTCCTTCTTTTGTGGCTGGAATCGTGTTGGGGTGCGCGGTGGGGTTGCTGGCGCTGCTCATTTCGCGAATATTCGAATCCTGCGAAGTGGGGTCGGCGAGAAGCGCGAGCGGGTACTTCTCCCGGGCGTCGTGCGCCGCGGTGACGCGAATAACCCCCGCGGTGCGGTTCCCCCTGCTCGTCGCAACGCACGTTATCGGGTACGGAGGCTTGGTCCGGGCGTGGTCGGAAACCAAAGTAAACGCGGGGTTTATTTTCCAGGCGAAACGAGGCACCGAGTTACCCGCGATGGGCGCGGCGCTTTCCGGCGCCCTCGCGATGGCGGTCTGGGCCGCGTTCGCGCTTGGGTTAGCGGACATCGCCAAGGTTGAGGAAGGGGAGGTGGACGGCGCAGGGGATATTTCAAAACTATCAAGAACGCACGTCACCGCGGGGCTCGCGTTTATCGCGCTGTGCGGTTTGTTCGTCGCGCCGTTGCCGAAAACCTGGGTTCGGACGCAAAAGGTACGTCCACTTTCCCAGTCACCACATTAAGAGACGACTGATTGCCCATACTCGTACCAGAAGGGACTATTCCCTCTGCCCTGACTGTTTGTCCATACATCGCGATATACAAGGCTGACATCATTTCTTGTTCACAATCTCAGTTCTGCAGAAAGCACGAGCTTCGGTACCCGCCCGACAGCACCCGGCGTTTTTTCCTCAGCGCGCTTTTCGACGGCATGTCCGCGCCGTTCACGCGCGTCAAGATGATGGATTTCTTTTTAATGGACCAGATCGTGTCCCAAACCACGGCGCTGCGGGACGGGGTGCTTGTGATGTTGCTGCTTGTTGGGAAACGCGAGGACGACTCGCGACGGCACGCGGCGTTGATCGCGCTGGCGCCGTTTTGGCTGCGGTTCCTGCAGTGTTTGCGCCGGTTCCGGGACGACGGGCACAACGTGCACTTGGTGAACGCGGGGAAGTATTTCTCCGCCCTCGTCGCGGTGTCGTTAGGTTTGAGGGTGTGGTACGCACAACGGGAAGTCGCGGAGTGGACCGACGCGTTTGGGACGAGCGGCGTGTTGGCCAACGGAACCTCTGTTGACGAAACCTCTCTCCGCGCTTGGCTCGACTCGAACCCCGAACCGAAAGGCGCTTCGCACGAAATGCGAATCACCTTCATCGTGTGTCAAGCCATAGCCACCCTGTACGGCGCGACTTGGGATTTCTTCATGGACTGGTCCGTGGTTTCCCTGGTCAAGGTCAAGGCGAACGTTTACCACGACGACGACGACGAGCTCCACGAAGGTACAGCCTCCTAGCCTTTCCCAAATCCGACACACACTGTTTGCGCGTACAACACTGACACTTTCTTTTACCTATCGTAAGACGTGTTAACGGGCGCGGAGGGCGGGACGCGGCGCACGAACGTTTTGTCCAAAGCGCAAACCCTGCACAACAAACCGGCGGGGGTGCTTCACCTTTACGCCGGGTACAAACTCCGGTGGCTGGAACGGCGAACGATGATGAAATCGCGGTGGAAATACGGCGCGGCGTGCGTTTTGAACTTGCTGTTGAGGTGCGGGGCTTTCCCAATCACCCCACGCCGCCTCCCTGATCGGCCCGATTACCCTGACTGTTTATTAGTGATACTGTTACCATAGTAACTGTTACCTTTCCAATCCCTCATACACATTACGCGAGACTGACACTTTCTTTTTTATCGTATCAGGCACTTCTGGATCACCGCCGCGGTTCCCGGCGCGAGGGAGGGCATGAGCTTGGGCGCGGAGGCGTGGGTCACCGTGGTGGCGTTCACGGAGGTGTTAAGGCGGTGCGCGTGGTCGTACTTCCGCGTGGAGAACGAACACGCCACGAACTGCGGTATGTTCCGCGCTACGCTTGAAGTGCCGTTACCGTTCCAGGACGGGGAGCTGACGGATGAGGAGGACGAGCCGGTTGCGGTTGTCGGGGCGCCGGTTTCTTCGGTGTCGGGCCGACGGGAAAGCGTCGGGGCGTTTAGCGGTATCGTTAAGACCCTGACCGGAACTCCCGTGAAACGGGAGTCCCCCGCGGTGTCCAGTGGAGGGTTGGTGAAGGAAGGGTCTGGAGTTTCCGCCAAGTTCGCGGGTGGTGATGCGCGCGATGACCCGGCCATGTCCAAGGACGATTCCAACACGGTTAACGCAACCACGGAAAACGACAAGGTAGGCGTTGGAGTCGACGCCGTCCGACCCCAGCTCGCGCTTTCCGAGGACGAAGCCGAGCGAGAGATGCACTCCGACCACTCCGACGACCACTCCGACCACAGCACGGGGTCCAACGCGGGGGACTCGGACGACGACCGCGTATTCGGCCGCCGCCTCTCCCGCCGATTCTCACTGGTACACTCCGACGTGTCGGATTTCGACGACCCGTCCTCGGATCCAAACTCGGATCCCTCCTCCGCGGCGGCTTCCGACGACGCGGACGCGATAGAGTCGAAATCGTCGAAACGGCTAAATCCTCCTCGAAGAAAAGGCAGTCGCTTGAACCCGGAGTTTTCAGGCGGCGCGCACGCGTCGCCGACGAAAAGCGCGCGGTCGCGGCGACAGTCGTTTTCCTTCGAAACCGTGGTCACGGTCCCGACGCCCCCGGTTTCGCAACTCACCGCGGCCGCGCAGGTGGAGTCACCGGCGCAACAGCGGCGGTCGCGGGGACTAGAGGCCATCGCGAAGCTGGTGGAGCACAAGGATTTGCGGGATTCGGGGTGCGACGACGACGAAGACGACGACGACGACCTGGACGCCGGCGACGAGAAAAAGGTGGATTGACGTGAGACGGATTGAGGGAACGTAGAACCTGATATTGTAACCGTAGATGGAAGTGTTTAGACATCTATTACCGTTCGGGTGCGCCGTTCGCCACCGCCCACTCCAGTATGTACCCTGATGCAGCATGGCGAGTGCGCCAGTCCCACGGGCAGCCGTTCGCGTGCGCCCACTGCAGCATCACGAGGTGCCCGCCCTTTGCCGCACGAGAGCACGTTGGGAAGTCCCACAGGAAGCCGTTTGCGCGCAATCACTGCAGCATCTCGAGGTGCCTGCCCTGCGCCGCCCACGCGCACGTCCACGAGTTCCAAGGGCAGCCGTTCGCGCGCGCCCACTGCAGCACCTCGAGATGCCCGCCCAGCGCCGCCCTCGCGCAAGTTTCCTCGTTCCACGGGCAGCCGTTCGCACGCGCCCACTGCAGGGCCTCGAAGTGCCCGCCCTGCGCCGCGTACGCGCACGTCAACTGGTCCCACGGGCAGCTGTTCGCGCGCACCCCCTGCAGCACCTCCAGGTGCCCACCCCTCGCCGCACCCGTGCACGTGTTTAAGTCCCACGGGCAGCCGTTCGCGTGCGCCCGTTGCAGCAGCTCGAGGTGCCCATTCAACGCCGCCCAATAGCACGTCTCCCAGTTCCACGGGCAGTTGTTGGTGTGCGCCCACTGCAGCACCTCGAGGTGCCCGTACTTCGCCGCATACGAGCACGTTCCTTTGTCCCACGGGCAGCCGTCCGCGCGCAACACCTTCAACTCCTCGAGATGTCCACCACTCGCCGCGGCCTGACAAAGGCGTTCTTGACACGACAGGAGACCTCCCCGTCGCAGGCGTTGCACCGCGCTTAAACACCCAAACATCACAGCACGAAGTTCGTCAAGCTCCTCAAACCGACGCCATGTCGCCGCCACCGCGTCGCGCATCGCACGGCTCACCGCTGAGAGCCGTGCGAGATCGCGGTGAGCCGTGCGAGATCGGCGGGGTCGTCGAAATACTCGGATCTCAGAACGTGCGCGACGACGATGTCGTTGAGAAGGCCCGGGATGGCATCGCCCGCGTTAGCATCGCGCTCGCGCTTTCTCTTTCGCGCGCGAGTATGCTCACCGCGCACAGCGTCGGAGAACATCGTGATACGTGTGGGTGCGTGTGCGCGTCGTTGTGCGTCGAGAACGAGCGACACGTCAGAAGGAACTCAAGTGTCGGGAGATTTTTGAAGTTGAAGTGTTATAAAAAGTCGTACCTACCCACGACTCGTCTCGACCTCCTCGTCTCGTACAAATCCTCTTTCTAACTCATTGCGTCGTATGATATCAGCTCCTTTCTTAGAACCCCATGCCGCCTCCCATCCCCCCCATGCCCCCCATGCCTCCCATGTTCGCCGCCGCCTGGGTCGCCGGATCCGGCGCGCCCTCCGTGATCATGCACTCGCTGGTCATCATCAGGGACGCCACGGACGCGGCGTCGGTGAGGGCGGTTCTTACGACCTTCAGCGGGTCGATAACCCCCGCGGCGATCATACACCCGTACTTCCCAGTCGCGGCGTCGTACCCCCAGTTGTCTTCCGTGGACTCTAGCACCTTCTCAACAACCACCGACCCCTCCACCCCGGCGTTTTGCGCGATCGTGCGCACCGGGATCTGGAGATAAATAAAAGAAAGTGTCAGTCGCGTATGGGCAAACAGTGTGCCAGGATTAGGGAAGGGACCAAGGCTGTACCTTCAAAGCCGCGCGGATGATCTGCACGCCCACTTTCTGGTCAAAGTTGGCCATGGACTGCTCCAGGGCGTCGAGTTTTTTCGTCGCCGCGAGAAGCGCGGTACCGCCGCCCGCCACGATTCCCTCGTCCACCGCCGCTTTCGTGGCGTTCAGGGCGTCCACCACGCGGTCTTTCTTTTCGCCGACTTCAACCTCCGAGGCGCCTCCGATTTTCAAAACCGCCACTCCACCCGAGAGCTTCGCGAGGCGCTCGGACATCTTTTCCCGGTCGTAATCGCTGGTGGTTTCCGAAATCGCCTCTCGCAGTTGTTCGCACCGCTCTTCAATCGCGGCTTTTTCGCCCGCGCCGTCCAGAATTATCGTGTCATCCTTCGAAATCGTGATTTTCTTCGCCGTGCCGAGCATGGTGACGTCAACCGCCTCCAGCTTGTACCCCAAGTCCTCGCTCACCACCACCCCCCCGGTAAGAATGGCGATATCCTGTAAGTTGCTCTTTCTGTTATCCCCGAAACCCGGGGCTTTCACCGCGCAGATCTTCACGCCGCCGCGAAGCTTGTTCACGATGAGCGTGGCGAGGGCTGAAGATTAACGCGGAAAGGGTCAGTCGCGTACGGGCAATCAGGGAGGCGGAATGTGGTTAATGGGAAAGTTCAGTACCTTCCGATTCCACGTCCTCCGCGACGATCAGCAGCGGGCGTTGCGTTTTCAAAACCGCTTCCAACACCGGCAAAAGGCTGGTGAGTCCCGAGATTCGCTTTTCGAACACAAGCACGTACGGGTTCTCGAGCTCGCACTTTTGCGTTTTCGGGTTCGTCACAAAGTAGGGCGAGATGTACCTGGTGCGAAGGAATAACGCCGAAAGGGTCAGTCTCGAGTCTTACGGTATGAGCAAACAGGGCACTTGTGATGTATTCTCAATTGATGTGTGTATCCGGGATTGGAAAGAGTAGGCCCGGTGCAGTGCAGAAAACAGTCGTTGGAGTGAGTTATTTGGGAAAGCCCCGCACCCTCGTTCGAACTTCATGCCCTCCACGACTTCAAGTTCGTTTTCCAACGTCTTACCGTCCGCCACCGTGATCACGCCTTCCTTGCCAACCTTCTCCATGGCGCGCGCGATCAGGTCGCCTATTTCGCGCTCGCCGTTCGCGGAAATAGTCCCCACCTGCGCGATTTCCTCCGTCGTGCTTATCAGCTTGGCCTTAGACTTCAGCTCCTGCACGATCACGTCCACCGCGGCGATTATTCCGCGTCTCAAGTCCATGGGGTTCATCCCCGCGGCGACGGACTTGCACCCTTCGCTGAAAATCGCCCTCGTCAAAACCGTCGCCGTGGTGGTCCCGTCCCCAGCCACGTCGTTCGTCGCGCTGGCAACCTGTTTCACAAGCGACGCGCCCAGGTTCATGAACCGGTCGGTGAACTCGATGTTCTTACGATGAATAAAAAAAAGTGTCAGTCGCGTGTCGCGTATGGGCAAACGTGGAGGCGGGATTTGGGAAACGCGCAACACGCACCTTCGCCACGGTCACCCCATCCTTCGTGATTTTAGGCGGGCCGTAGCTCTGTTCGATCACCACGTTTCTCCCTTTCGGGCCCATCGTTACCTGCACCGCGTCCGCCAGCCGGTCACACCCCATCAACATCAGCGCTCGCGCCTCCACCCCGAACTTCACGTCCTTGGCGTACCCGCGGGTGAAGCCGGAGAGGGTAGCGGAGACGGACGGGGAAGCGGTCTATTGGGGAATGTAGCACAATCGAAAGAATGACGACGACGAAAGAAGGCGATCGGGCAGTGGGTGGGGGGTGGGTCAGCGTGTGCTTTTGTCAAGCAATGGACGCGAGGTGTGTGCGCCAGTCATGTGATTTACGCGGTGTTCCGCGTCTGCCTGTTCCGCGGATCCAGAAAAGGGGAGCATCGGAAAGGTGTCGTCGACGCCCGACCGAGATCGACGTCGAAAGCACATTCATTCTTCCGCAACCGTCGGGCGATCGATCCAATCTGCGGGAACTGTTCGCGTCGTCCGGGTCACGAAACGCAAAGAAACCGATCCACGTACCTGTCTGAACGCCGCGGCCGCGCCGAACGCAGCCGCGGGTTTCAACGCGCGTTTAGCCGCGAACATCGTGCGTGTAGAAGTGAGGTTGAACGGAGACGATGACGCTTGAAGAACATGGCCGCCGACAGGACTTTCTTTTTTTCTGGCTCGCGCGCTGCGAGGTTTCTGCGTGCTTGGAGACTGCTCAGCCAAAGTCGAGCACCGATCGACTCCTCCCTCACTTTTCACCTCACACGATGAGCGCTATTCGTCGTTCCCTTCGCGCTGGTTTCTCCGCGGTCCGGCGGACCGTCGCGGTTGACACGGTTGGTGCCGCCGGGCCTGGGCGCGCCATCGTCGCGGGTGCGCTGCGCACGCAGGTACGTCGCCGTGTCGTGTGGTTCCAGAAACGCAGAATACTTTTTCGCACGCCGATCGTCGGAGCCGCGGGTGGTGATGGGCCTTGATCCATCGCCGTTTCCGCGAGTCGGGTGGCAGATTTGTGGCAAAGCACGTCGGTTGTGACCTACGTGACATCCGTCTCGGTCCGGCCTCAACTCTGGCGTTCGAGTAAGACACTAAACGCGGTGTCCGCGGATGAGGCCGCGGGTGGGTTTGTTGCAGCAGCCGCCGAAACGACATTTTTACGATTCGCCTTCCCGTCCCTGACGTCTCTCCCGTCCCAAACTCTCGCAGACCCTGTCCCCGTTCGCCAACATTGCGCGTCCCGGCGTCAGCACCTTCCACTCCTCCTCAGTCGCCGCCGCGTCCACGCAGCCCCCCCACGGCGGCGAGCTCGTGAACTTGATGGTGGCCGATTCCGACAAAGCCAAAGTCGTGGCGTCCGCGAACCGCACTTTGGAGCTGTCGCACCGCAACGCCTGCGACGTGGAGCTCCTCGTGAATGGCGGGTTCTCGCCGCTAAAAGGGTTCATGGACGAAAGCACGTACACGCACTGCGTCACCGAAATGCGCCTCCCCGAATCCAACTTGCTGTTCGGCATGCCCATCGTCCTCGATACGAACTGCCCCGACACGAAAATCGGCGACAAAATCCTTTTGAAGTACCAAGGCGAGGACGTCGCCGTGGTCACGGTGAACTCCAAGTGGAAACCGAACAAGCCGCTCGAGGCGAAGATGTGCTACGGCACGTCGTCCATCGAACACCCCGGGGTTTCCATGATCGCGGGCGAGAGAGGCCAGTGGTACATCGGCGGCGGCGTTGAAGGTACGTCTTGGCCTTTCCCAAATCCCACCACTGTTTGCCCATGCACGACTGACACTTTCTTTTAACAATCTCAGGCCTGAACGTCCCGAAAAGGCCGTTCCCGTGCCCCGACCCCGCGCAGGTTCGAGCCATGTTGCCCGAAGGCAAAGACGTGGTGGCGTTCCAGTGCCGCAACCCGATTCACAGGGCGCACTACGAGCTGTTCACGCGCGCGCTTCACGCGGAGAACGTTGGTGAGGGCGCCGTGGCGCTGGTGCACCCCACGATGGGCCCGACCCAGGACGACGACATCTCCGGCCTCGTGCGGTACCACACCTACGAAACCCTCGCCGCGGAGGTGAACAACCCGCAAATTCGGTGGGCGTACCTTCCGTACAGCATGCACATGGCGGGCCCGAGAGAGGCGATCCAGGTGCGTATCTCCCTGACTGTTTGCTCGACAAGTTACGAAAGTTACGAAAGACTGACCCCATTTTCCCACCCACAGCACATGATCATCCGCAAGAACTTCGGGTGCACGCACTTCATCATCGGCCGGGACATGGCGGGGAGCAAATCCTCCATCGACGGCGAGGACTTTTACGGCGCGTACGACGCGCAGGACCTGGCGAAGGCGAACGCGGCGGAGCTTGGGATGCAAACGGTGCCGTCCCTGAACGTGGTGTACACGGAGGAGGAGGGTTATGTCACCGCGGACGTCGCGGAAAAAAAAGGGTTCGCGGTTAAGAAACTGAGCGGCACCAAATTCAGGAAGATGCTTCGGGGGGGCGAGGACATTCCCGAGTGGTTCGCGTTTAAGTCCGTGGTGAAGGTGTTGCGGGAACACCAGTGATTGGATTTGGAGAGGAGAGTGGGGATGCGTGTTTCGTAGTCTGCTCGGGTGACGGAACTAAATAGAAGAAGCACAAACGCGCAGACAAAAGACGAGAGATGACGGGTTTTACTACCCACGCGCGTGCTTTTACGATATTTTATACGACACGAGGGTGATTTTATGTCTTTCTTGTCTGCGTCTAATATTGTTCAAGGCCCTAAACTCTAAACCCTACACTCACTTTCAAGTCGTTTCAGAACTCCGGTCCTACCAAACTCACCGTCCGCGACGCTCGGCGCGCGCTAACCGGTCGTTCAAATTTTTCGATCGCGTCGCGACGTCGTCGATGGTTTTGTGTTGTGCGTCGAGGTGTTCTCCCATTTGCGTTGACGCCTGGTGAAGGTACTCCAGGGCACTGTCTATGGCGTTCGATTTTAGGTCGGTCTGGGCTTTAATTGGGTTCTTTTCCACGACAAGCGCGGTGCCTTTAGTACCGCCTGGTGCCTTTTTTAAGGAAAACCCTCCTTTCGTTTTACGAAGTTTCGGTTGCGACGTCGACGAGCGATATGTTTCGAGCGCCTCCACGTTCGTTTGAGTTTCGGAAACCCGGAAACGCGAAGCACGACGGGCGGGAAAGCACGCCGTGACGCCTGGAAAAGCAAAGCACCCGCACTTTCGGTTCAAAGCCGCCAAGGTATCCTCGCTCTCCTCCACGCCTTTTTCCGCGGTTTCCAGACTCTTGGAAGCCCTTTCTAACCCTAAACTTTGCTGGGAAAGTTCCTGAAGCGTCGCTTGTGCTACCGCGGAAGTGCGTTCCGCGATACGCAAACTCGCGTCCGTGGAGGTCTCGATATGGCGTTGTAAAGCGTCGACCCTACGGGAGTCACGAGACACAGACACGTGCCTCGTTTCCCACGTCAGCGCGGAAGAAACCCCGAGGGGCTGTTTCGGAGGAGACCCTGGTTCTGTCGTGCGTTTCGCAGGACGCGAGGATACGCTCCCGCGCCACCACACGCGGGGTGGTTCGGACATGCGTCGCGATCGGGGTTTGGCCGAAAGAGAGAGACACAGAGGTGGGACCTCTTCACGACGGAAACGGGGTGACCCCTGCGAGACCGACGGGTGACCGGCACGGACGCGTGTGAAGCAGTGTTTGGACAAAAAGATAAGGTACCGTCTTTTTCAAGGAAGGACAGGATTTCTCAAATAAATATTACCTGGTCGGCCCCGCGCTCCTCGGCCCCGCGCCGCTCACCGCTTCTTCCGCCATTCGCTGTTTCTTTTCCCAGTACCCGTCAATGGGGGGTGTCATCAGGGGGCTTTGGCGGGACAGGGGAAACAGGGTAAGGTCCTCTTTACTGGCTTCGTCGCGTAAAAACCCAGAGGGCAACGCCGCGATTGCGGCGCGCTTTAACCGAATCTTTTGGTTCATGTCACCCTGCCACGCCCGGTGCTGCGCCATCTTTTTCGAGGAGTACGCCTGTGCCTTCGCCGCGAACTCCGCCAGCGTTGTTTCGGACAAGTTCTCGGGTTCCAACACCGCGGGCGTGGCCGCGTCCACCAGGAGCTGCCAGTGGCTATCCACGCTTCGTTTCATCGCAGGTGAGGTCGGGGCGCTGCCGCCTTGCACCGGGCCCCCGCGTTTCTTCGCAGCCGGGGTCTTCTTCGCCTTGGCGTACCCTCGCGCGCCGCCAACCGGTTGGAACAAGTGGAGCTCGGTCAACGCGCGGCCGCGCGTCGATCCGACGCCGCAATCGCAACGCCCCAGCGCGACGCGCGCCAAACGACGCCACATCGAGCGTGTGTTCGGTACGAGCGCCCCTTCCACTGAAGCGCCTGTCCTTTGGCAATCAATCAATCAGTCAGGCAAATGAGTCGGCGTCGCCATATTTTTTTTAAGACACCGACCGATCGTACCGGCCGTGGCTTTTTTGGGTCCACCATTGGCGGCGGCCGCGTGGCGTGGGCTTGGGCGCTTTTCCCCGGTTCGGTCGCGGCGTCCACCTTTGATCAAAATGTTGTCCGGCGTGACGATCGTTACCAAGGATGACGCGCAAAGGGAGGTTCGCCGGGAGGCGAAGAAGGAGGCTAAACGCGAGAAGAAGAAAAAAGGGAAAAGGGCACGTCGAACGGATTCTGGGAAAGCAGGACGTGGAGATGGTTCGGGTTCGGGTTCTGATGACTCGGGTAGTGATGCCCCGAGACCGTCCGGGTCTGTGAACCCTGCACCGAACCTGGAAGGTCACGCTGAAGGTCACAACACCGAACACCTGCGCGAGGACTGGATGACCGGCTCCAGTTTCGGTGAGGCGTCTGCGAAAGGCCGGGATTCCAAATCTTCGGTGCAGTTGAAACGCGACGAGGATTCCAAACGCGCCGCCGAGATTGCGTCGCAGCGCGAGCTGAACCCTTTTTGGAAAAACGGCGGGGACGGGAAACCGCCGGGAGTTGAACCGGGGTTCGGTGTTGGTGGCAACGAGGGTGGCACAAACACGACAAGTAATGACACAGGCAAACAGTCGGGACAACAAAATCGTCACGCCGTGTCGAGTCATCTTTCGGCGGGCGTCTCGGGCGGCGTGGGCGACGGCGGGGCGAGCTGGCGTTTGAAAGCCCTGAAAAGGGCGAAAGAACGGTCTTTGGAGGAGGGACGATCCCTAGCAGAGGTGGTGGGTGACCGGTGGGGTTCGGTTGGTGACTTAGTTGAATCGATTGGACACTCCGCGGCGCACGCGAAGGCGCATTTGAAACGACGCGGCGACGGGTGCTTTACGTGCGGCGAGAAAGGGCACTTGGCGCGCGATTGTCCATCCGGGGGTCCTGGTCCTTTGAGCGGCGGTACCAACGCCACCGGCACGAACAAACGAGAACGCAGTTCTGTGGATGAGGATGAGGATATCGCCCGGGCGCGACGCCGGGCGAACGGTGGAGGCGGCCAGAACGTCGCGGGCTCGACGAATGATACTCGCATGCGAAAACCGGAAGGTACGTCCCCGCGTTTCCCAAACCCCGCCTCCCTGTTTGCCCATACAATTCTGACACTTTTCTGGCAAAAATCTAAAGGGCTTCGGTCAGAGGACAAGGCGCTTTTGCAATCCGCGTCCAGGGACGCGAACAAGTTCGTGGACGACGGGTCGTTCATGAAGCGGTTTGAGACGGGGGGTGGTGGTGCGGCGGGTACGGGTGACGGGGCGGGTATGGGCAAACAGTCGGAACGCGTCGGCGGCGACGTCTCGGTGGAGGGCAAAAAAACAGAACCGGATTTCGCGACTCAAGAAACAGGGTCTGATTTCGCCCAGACACAGAGACCGCAACAGCCGTCACGATCCACCGCGGGCGTCGCGCCGGTGGGCGGCTCGAGCAACATGTCCGCCGCCGCGGCCTTGCGTCAGAGGTTGATGGGCAAGGCGGGTACGGGCAAACAGTCAGAAGATAGTGACACCACCGGAAAGCACGCGCTCCCGTTGGTCACCGAGGACGGCCGCGCCGCGCCGGGCGCTTTCGGCAGGGCGACGACGTTGGCAGGCGGCGTTTCCTCCGCGGAAGGCGCGATTAGAAAAGTCCCGAAAACAACCCAGAGGTAAGGAAGGGCCTTTCCCAATCACCACACACCGCCTCTGCGATTGCCCATTCTCGTCCTGCGAAGGGACGTCTTACCTCTGCCCTGACTGCTTTTCCATACATCGCGATATACAAGACTGACACTTTCGGCTTTTATCGTGCAAGGTTTGACGTGGACAAAAAAGAAACCGAAAAGGTTCGGTACTTTAGGGACGACGACGACGCGACGCTTCGCGATTTGGTCGCCGCGGAGAAGCACGGCGATCCGAGAAAAGGAAATTACGATTTGAACTACGCGGACAACATCAGCCGGGACAAGCGATACAAAGGCCACACGACGGAAAAGGACAGGGACGAGGCGTACGACGACGAGTACGACAACGACGCCGGGCTGGAGGCGTACGAATCGCGGGATAAGAAACAAAGCGACGCGAAGCGCCAAGAAAAAGCCCGCCAACGACAAGTTTTCGAGTGTACGTACCGCGCGTTTCCCGAATCCGTCAACACACTGTTTGCCAGCACCGCACAGTTGTACTGACACTTTCTTTTCTTTTCGGAAGACGAGAAATCGGAGAAGGATCTCAAAAAGTGCGGCATGTGTCTGGGCAACGACAACAAGCGCGACAAGCACCTTCACGTTGCGTATGGAAACTCTGCGTATTTGATGCTCCCCGCGCGCGGACGGCTGGTGCCGGGGCACTGTGTTATAGCCCCGATCGCGCACTGCGACTCTTCGCGCAACGTGGACGAAGGCACCTGGGAGGAGATGCGAAACTTCAAAAAGTGCCTCGTGCTGATGTTCGCCAAACAAGGCGAGGAGTGCTGTTTCATCGAAACGGTTTGTTCTGGAAGCGGAGGGTCTGGCGGTGGGGGCGGGTTGGGCGCCAGGTTCGCCGGATCCGGCGGGTCCTCCGTCGCGGGAAACCCAAAGCTGCCGCACACGTTCGTGGAGTGCGTTCCGCTTCCGCGAGACGTCGCGGAGTCAGGTACGGCGTTGCGCGTTTCCCAAATCCAGGCACCGGCCGTTTGCCGAAACAAGACTGACCCTTTCCCCGTACGCGAAAGCAGCCCCCGCGTACTTCAAAAAAGCAATCGACGAAAGCGAAAGCGAGTGGGCGACGCACGCGGGTAAGCGGTGCCTTTGTACGGCGCCGCCCAAAGGCTTGAGGCAGACGATCCCCACAAACTTCCCGTACTTCCACTGCGAGTTTGGGATGAAAGGCGGGTTCGCGCACGTCATCGACGACACGCGCGCGTGGCGAAACGATTTCGGACGGGACGTTCTGTGCGGCTTGCTTCACCTGCCGCCAAACGCGCAAAAGCGAGCGCTGCCGCCGCGGGTACTGAAGAAGGAGATGGAAAAGTTTCTGGACGGGTGGGACGTGGTGGACTGGACGAAACAGCTGTGACGGGTTTGAGGCTTTGGATGAAGGCCACCGCCGGTGTGCGGCGGGACCGGCGGTCAAAGGCGTACGGATCCGCACCCGTTAGCTCGACGTTCGCGGAACAAGAAAAAGTTGGCAAAAGAAAAAGAAAGGGCTTCCAACAACACAAGTTACTTGTATGGAAATAAACGTAAGTCGAGAGTGATGTCGTTCGTTGTTACACATCGCGTGGTGTCCGCGTGTTGTTTGTTTCTCGTCGTCTAGCGACGGCACCGCGCCCCCGGTATGCGTTTTCCCAAAGCGACGTCGTCGTATGAGCAAATAGTCAGGATTTCGTTTCCGAAGTCACGCGTTGGCGACGTCGTCCGCAAGACTCGCGACGCGGCGCGAATCCGCGGCGGCTGACGAAACGGTTCCAGAGCGGTTTTGGTTATTCCGCGAGTTTTCGACTGTTTGCCCATACGAGTTTCCATTCAGAACGTGTTCCGACTGCCTTGTTTCTTCTTCCGTCAAGGGGTCCGGTCCCATAGTTCCCGGCGCGTTCTTACCAAAGGAGTTTCCGTCTGCGACTGTTTGCCCATACGGCGCCGGCGCGGCCGGGTTCGGCCGCACCGACGCGGACACTGAGGCGTTCTTTTTACCCCCCCCCTTCAGTTCGTTCCGCCGTTTCCACTCCGGCACCGAGGTCTTCACCGCCCGCAGCGCCTGGTCGGGGGAAAGGAACACCCCCAGGAAACGGTGAATGCCTGGCTTGTCCAGAATGAACCCGGCGTACAGGGTGACGGTGGGCTGCAGGCTCGCGATTTCATCCCTGGAGATGTAAAAAAGAAAGTGTCAGTCTCGTATGGGCAATCAGGGAGGCGGAATGTGGTGGGTGGGAAATACGTACCGCGTAAACGGCCCCTCCGCGCTTCCCGGAACCGGCAAATCGGTGACGCGCTCTGTTTGTCCCGAAGGTCCCGAAGAAAGTGGACCCCCGGGAATCGAACCGCCGACCCCTCCGCCGCGCACCTCGACGCCGTCGGGGCGGGTTCCCATACCGCCCAGCGCGCCACTCGCCGTGCCATCAGCCGTGGCGCCGCCGCCGTCGGGTCGGGTTCCCGAAGACAGGGTTCCCATTTGCGGCGCGCCGTTTGGCGGGGGTTCTTGTTTGAAAGACGACGCGACGTGTTTCCCCATTCCCGCGGATGCGCCCACGCCCACGCCGAGGTCGTTCGCATCCACGGACGGCCCGTTTTCCCGGGACGTCAGTTCCAACGCCACGGATTTCGTAACCGATTTGACCCCCTTCGCGATTCTCGGCGTGGGAACCCCGATTTTCCCGTACGTATCGCTTGCGATGGGTAAAAGGAAGTGTCAGGAGATGGAGATGGAGATGGAGAAAATAAAAGGAAGTGTTGGCAAACGCAGAGTCGATAATAATTTGGGAAACGCGCAACACGTACCTATCAAGCAAATCGCCAACCTTGCCGCACTCGTTGACGCAGTACCCCGCCTGTCGCGCGGCGTCGTCGTAGGCCCGCATGGCGGCCAAAACGGTTTTGAACCGCCCCAAACACCGCCGGTTCGGGTCGCCTCGTAACTGCGAGTTGTACAAGAAAAGGGTCAGTCTGTTCCGTCTCGAGTACGGGCGTACTTCGTGATGTGTATGAGGGATTGGGTATAGTAGTGGTGTGACTTTCCGACTGTACTCCATAAAGAGCAGGTAACTGTGCGTTTGTGCCGTGTGTAGTCGTAACAGTTGCCAAACAACGTTACGGCCGTGGTGTGCGCTCAAACAGGGGCGGGGTAAACGTTGTGTGTGTCGGATTTGGGAAACGCGCAAACGCGCGACACGTACCTTGATTCGCGCTTCGTACTGCCCGTTCCCTTTCGCGCGCACGCCCTTCACCCCCGTTCCGTTGCCCGGCCGTTTCTGTTTACCAGGGGGTAGGGCGCCTGGATTGAAAAAAAAGAAATGTCAGTCGTGTATGGGCAAACACTCGGCGGAATGTGGTAAATGGGAAATACTTACCTGAAGAAGCGGGGGCCCCTGATGCGGTTTCCACGCCGTCCGCCAGGTCCACCGCGGGGTCCTTCTGGGCGAAATCATCCTGGGCGAAACCGCCTTGGCCGCGCCGCCCAACACTCGCGCCGACGACGTGTTGGAAACCGCCATTGACCACCAAGCTCTCGTCGGTCAACCCTTCATTGTCTCGGTCGGTGTCTGCGTGCGTGGGCGATACCCGTAACGACGCCGCGACGGCCGGGTTTGGGCGGGCGTGAGTGGGTTGCCGGCCGTGTGTGGCGCGCTGGCCGCCGCCGGTGCCTCCGCCCGCCCCGGCCGCGTCAGCACCCCCAACCCCGATCGGCACCCCGGGTCCACCCTCCGATCCCTCCGCACCAGAAAATGGAAAGTTCAAGTACTCCTCATCGAATCCCAGGCCCCTGGCCGCGCGGTCCCACGCCTTGGCGGCTTCTTCCTTGGTTGGGAAGTACCCCAGCGCGCGTTGCCTGCCGTCGCCAGTACTCGAAGTGATCCGCGCGCGAAACTTCCCACTCACCAAATGGAACGCCACGCCCCGGAATCCGGACGCACCAACCTTGCGCTTGGTGCCTTTGGTGTGCTTTTTTTGCTGCGCGCCTTCGTTTTTTTGTGAAATGGTATCATCGCCCAAGCTTCCCGCGGCCACGCCCGCGTCCCCCGCGTCGAGGTCGCCCCGCACAGCAGGCTCATACCCCGCCATCATCCGCGCGATGGGCTGGTCATCCGACCCGTCGTCGGTGTGGGGGGGCATCGTGACGCGACGCGACGTGCGTCACGGTCTGACGCGATCGTCACAAGGGCAATCGTTCGCACATTCCCTTTGCCGGCAACGATCGACTCGAGCGCGAGGAACGAGCACGACAAAAGTTTCAGACCCATTGCGAATCAGGAGGTACGATTGTATTTCCCAAATCCTAACACTGTTTGCCCATACAGGTTTCTGACACTTTCATTCCCAAGTGGCGAAAGCACTTTCGCGCAACAACCGCCGCCTCTTCCCTTTTACTACGAACGTGCGGCGCCCATACGCGTCAGCGCACGTGGAGCCCCCTTCGGTCCCCTCGTGTCACACCCAGTTCGTCCCTGCGACGTCGCGTTTATTGCGCGTCGCGTCAGAAAGATGGGGAAGCGCGACCCCGATGAGGACGAAACCGCGTTCCCTCGAGGGGGCGGCGGCGGAGTCGGAAACAACTTCGATGGCGACACGCCCGGTGCGAATGCGTCCGGGAAGCGACGGAAGATGTTCGAAGAGACGGACGAGGTACGTGTTTTACTTGCGGAGCCGTACCCAATGAGCGGTCGGTGCGGTGAAATCCACCAGGCTCGTCTTGACATGGTTCTGACCCGCCGCGTGAGGCGACGCGAAAGGGTCTCGCCGCCGCCGACGCTTTTGCGTTTCGCGACTCGACCTAAGGGCCGATGGTGTGCTCGCTTCAGTGACTGCGCTGTGGATACGAAACATCGATGCGCCGACAGGCTTTTGATACCTGAGTGGTACCCCTGACTGACCCTGAACCCAAACCCTAAACAAAACCCTACCCTGGCCGTCCCGTTCTCATCATCATCCATCAATCCCCAGATGCCCTTCGGCCATTCCAAATCCCCGACCTCGTCGTCGGCCAAGGAAAAAACCTTCGTGGAATCCTTGAAGTACAAAACCATGCGCGTGGGGATGAAGATTCTGGGTGTTGTTTGTGAAACAAGCGAACGCGGGTTGGTGGTTTCGTTACCGAACGGCTTGAAAGGGAACGTCACGCGGGCCGAGGCGGGGGAGGCTTTTTACCACGAGAAAACCGGAAAGAGGAAAGGGAAGATGATGAATGAAGAATCTGACGACGACGACGACGACGACGACGAGAAATCGGATTCCGAATCTTCCGATTCCGAGGACGAAACCGGAGCACCTCCTTTGTCCCTACAAGCCGCTTTCCAGGTAGGCCAGCTCGTGCGGTGCGTGGTGAACAGGCTGGAAAAAGGCAAGAGCGGGGGCAAGAGGATCGATTTAACCACGCGGGTGAGCAAAACATGCGCCGGTTTGACAAAAGAATCCCTCGCCGACGGCGTCAACGTCCCCGCCGAGGTCGTTTCCGTGGAGGACCACGGTTTCGTTTTGAGTTTCGGCATTGACGGCGCGCCTCCTGGTTTTTTACCTCGAAAAGCCACCGCGCCCGGCAGAGGTTTGGTACAAGGAAGTTTGCTGGACGTGGTGTTGACGGGGGCGGATCGCGAAACGAAAGACGACGACGAGAACGAGACTAACGAGTCTGAAAAATCGGAGAAAAAGAAACCCAAGCGCCTCGCGCCCGCCAAACGGAACGTGCTCACCGTCACCGCTGACCCGAAGCGCGTGGCAAACGCGGTGACGCACGAAACCGACACAACCAGTTTGGGCACGCTTCTTCCCGGGATGCTGGTCAACGCGCGCGTGAAGTCGGTATTGGTGGACGGCATCGGCGTCAACTTCATGACTTACTTCGTCGCGAACTGCGACGCGTTTCACGTCGCGGACGCTTCCTCGAAAGGTTCCGTTGAGTCCACGAAAGTGCACGGCCCCGCAACGGACCTGGCAAGGACGCACAAGGTGGGCGACCGGTTCCGCGCGCGCGTGGTTTTCGTTGACGTCGAGACGAAACGCGTCGGCGTGAGTTTGCGGTAAGGGCCTTTCCCACCCAACACACACCGCCTCCCTGATTGCCCATACCCCGACTGACACTTTCTTTACTACAAGGCCGCACTTGATTCGGTACGGGGGGCCGGAACTTGTGTCGGGTATTGGCAAACAGTCCAAACAGGAAAGTGACACTGACGCCGACGCGGCCGCTACCGTGGACGCCACCGACGTGCTGCTGGGTGTTACGTATGCCTTACCCAAAATCGGCGCCGTGTGCGAAACCGCGGTGGTGCGCAGAGTCGACGCTTCAGTCGGGGTGTTACTCGAGCTTACGCACGTGAACGAGCTCACGCAAAAGAAAACAACCACCCTTGGGTACTGCCACATCTCGGACGCGAGCGACGGGCACGTGGAGAAGGTACGTATTTCCCATTTACCACATTCCGCCGACTGATTGCCCATACGAGACTGACATTTTCTTTTTACAATCTCAGCTGGAGAAGGTTTTCAAAGTCGGCGGTAAAACGAAGTGCCGAGTTTTGGGCCGCCGCCCGCTCGACGGGATCTCCACGGTTTCGTGCCGAAACAGGTACGGAGTCGCGCCTTTCCTAAACCCCGACACCGTGTCTGCCAGCACCTCTTTGAGTACAGTTGTCATTCAAAGGAAGTGCACTACATACGGCACAAGTGCCCTGTTTTACCGAAGCTGGTGACTGTTTATCCATGCATCGCGATATACATTAATTAAGACTCTCCGACTGACACGTTCCGTTTTCGCAACCCCAGCGTCATCGACCAGCCGTTTCTCACCCTGGACGAGCTCGTTCCCGGCATGAAAGTCAGGGGCGAGGTGTTGGCGATTGAGAGTTACGGGGCTATGGTCAAGTTGGCGCCAGGCGTGAAAGCCCTGGTAAGGGCCTTTCCCAATCACCACACACCGCCTCTGCGATTGCCCATACAATACTGACGTTTCTTTTTTAAATTCTCAGTGTCCCCCCAATCACGTTTCCGACATCCCCGGCCGGACGTCGTCGCAAAAGGTAAAGGAGGGCGCGAACCTTCAGTTTCGGGTTTTGAGCGTGGACAGGTTGCGGAAACGCGTCACGGTGACGCACAAGAAGAGTTTGGTGAAGAGCGATTTAACGGTCGTGAGTTCCTTGAAATCCGCGATCGTGGGAACGCGGTGCCACGGCGTCGTGACCGGTGTTGAGCCGTACGGGGTTTTCGTGTCTCTGTTCGGGGAGGCGCGCGGTTTGGCCGGGTTACAGGACTTGGGGTTGACCGTGAACCAGGTACGTGTTGCGCGTTTCCCAAATCCTGACACACAGTTAACTGCCCCTCTTTGGCTACACTAGTATTACAAGGAAGTATACTACATACATCACTAGTGCACTGTTTACCCATACAGTAAGACTCAAGACTGACCCTTTTCTTTCTCAATCACCAGCCCCCGAAGGAGGCGTACGAAGTAGGCCAGGTCGTGCGGTGTACCGTGACTCGGTCAGATTCCTTGAACGTGCGGAAACTCAAACTGAGCTTGATCGACGGCGGCGATTTTGGAGGAGGTTCGGTCGATCGGGAAGGTACGGGTTTTGAAACCGAGGGAGGCAACGCGGACGAGACGACGGACGGCCCCGACCCCGGCACGGTTTTCGATTTCGTGACCGTTAAATCCGTGGATACCGAAACCGGCGCGGTGCGGGTGAAGCTCCCGTTGGAGGGGGGGTACGGCACGGTCACGAAGGCGCACCTGTCCGATTGCCCGGCAACAGGAACCCAGCTTCTCGAGTCGCTAACCCCCGGGTCGCAACTCGGCCCGGTGTTGGTTTTGGAATCCAAAAGCGCCAAGCGCGTGGTGCTGTCGCGAAAGCTCTCGTTGATCACGTCGGCGAAGGAAAACAAGCTCCCCGAAACCGTGGCTGATTTGCTGGTAGGCGGAAGGTACCCCGGGTACGTCGCCTCCGTATCGTCATCGGGGGTGTTCGTGCGGTTCCTCGGCCGGCTCACCGGGCTAGCCCCGCCCTCGGGGCTGGTGAGTTTCTCCTCTGGAGGGTCAGTCTCGAAGAAAGGGAAAGGAAACAAACCGACCGACCCGACCGACCGCTTTCAGCTCGGGCAAACCGTGTTTGCGAAAGTCACCGCGGTGGACGCGACGACCGCGACGCCGCGGGTGTCGCTTTCCCTGTCAGGGTCTGTTAACTCGTCAACCCCCAAACCTGGAAACCAAAGCGCCGCCCTCGCCGCCCTCGGTCTTGACTCGTGTTTGATTCGCCAGGTATTCGCCGATATCGACGCGCTTGATTTCCTAGCGGAGTCGAGGGGCGACCGAGACGCCGACGACGACGACGAAAAAATGGTTTTGTCCAAAGAGGCGGCTTCAAAGTTCACCCCTGGTACGAAAATCTCAGTCACCGTCTCGCAAACGCGCGAGTACGGGATTCTCGGCGACTGCGGGTTGGACGAAAACGCGGTGGTCGTGATTGGCAACGACCAGCTGGACGGTAAGAAGGACCAAAAAAAGGACGGCAGCGTCGTAACGTGCGTCGTGCTTGACGTCGATCGGCGCGAGGGTATCGTGGACTGCGGCGCGCGGGCTGGTCTTTTGGAATCCGTGGATTCCAAAAAGAAGAGCGCGTCGAAGTCTACCCGCGGGAAGAAATCCGAAACCGACGACCTTCAGCCCGGCACCAACGTCACCGCGGTCATCGAGCTTCTCAAGCCTGAGTACATGGTGGTTTCGTTACCCGGACACGGCGGTTCGGTTGGGTACTGCGCGGGCCGCGCGGTGAACGCCGGGTTCGGCGAGCGCGTCGACACGGACGACGCGTGGTCGCCGCTCGGGGTGGTGGGTGAGACGGTTTCCCTAACCGTGGTTACGGACGGCACGCGAAACGGCGGGCGGTTGCTTCTGGTCGCGGACGACGCATTGCTGGGCGATACCTCCGATGGCCACGACGGCGTTTCTCGGAACGGCGGCGGTGGTTATGTTGGCGGCGGTACCGACCATCCCGTGGGCGCAGTGCTGGACGCGGTTGTGCTTGAAAAGCACGTGCAGCAGGTCATCGTGTCCCTACCCGGGGGTGGCAAAGCACGCCTGCACGCCACGGAAATGCCGCTGACTGCGACTTCGGTTTCGTCAAAGAAAAAGTCGGCAAAGGGATTGGATACCTCCAAGGGCGGATACGTGGATACCGCCACGCCCGTTTTCCACACCACGCATGAGGGCGACTCGATTTCCGTGGTGGTGTGCGGCCCCGCGGGCGACCGCGGCACTATGCTTGAGGTGAGCGCGCGGCGAAGTTCGTCGGACGCGAAATCCGCATTTGCGGCGGCCGCGGCGCACGGCTCCCAGGATGGCGGCAACGCTGGGGTTTTGGGAACCGCGGCATTGGCGACGCTGGAGCACGGCGTATTGTTCGCCCATGCCGTGGTGGCGCAGGTTTCCGCGCAGGTCCTGGCGGTCCTAATCGCCCCGGGGCTCACCGTGCGGCTGCCGCGAATCGAAACCGGTTGCGACGTGGAAAGGTGCGTATCCGTGTGTTTCACCAAATCCAGGCACCGGCCGTTTTCCGATCAGCCAGAGTAATTACTGTTTACTACATCATCACAAGTGCACTGTTTTATCTCTCAGCTGGTGACTGTTTGTCCATACATCGCGGTATACATGGCACTTGGTGCCACTCAAGACTGACACTTTCTTTTACAACGACAGTTTGAAAATCCCCCTGGACAAGCGGTTCGCAATCGGCGCGCGGTGCGGGTTTCTCACCGCCCTGACCAGCGACGTGGCGCGAAAGAAAATGACCGCCACGCTGCGCACGCTAAATGACCGAACCGTCACGCGTGGCGTTTCGCTTCCCGTGATTGTCACCAAGATCGTGCCGAACGGGGGCGGGGTTTTCTGCCAGGTCACGGGCACGCGAAGGTTCGTGTTTTGGCGTTTCCCAAATCCATCGGCCACTGTTTGTCGATTTTCCGCCCGTGATTACGTAGTTACTACATACAGCACATACGCACTGTTTTATCTCTAACGCTGGTGACTGTTCATACCGATTACCCTGACTGTTGACCTGGCCATCGTCCAATACATCGCGATATACACGGCACTTGGTGCCACTCAAGACTGACACTTTCTTTTCTTTATCGTAGAGCTCGCGCGCACGTTTGCGACCTAAGCGACGCGGTTACCACGAACCCTTGGAAGAAATTTTCCGTGGGCGACGTCGTGCACGCCGCCGTGGTGAACGTTTCCGAGGACGGCGGCGAAATCGACGTTTCCTTCAAGACCGGCGATTTCTCTTCCAAGACAAACCCTGGGACTGATACGACGCAAAACTCGTCGTCCGCGTCGTCGCTCGCGCCGGGCGCTTCCGTTGGCGGGTACGTCAAGAATGTGACGAAGGGCGGTTTGTTCGTGGCGCTTACGCGGAACGTCGACGCGCGGGTTAAGATGTGCAACTTGAGTGACACGTTCGTGGATGACCCGCAAACGGTTTTTCCCAAAGGTTCCGTGGTGTCCGGTACCGTGCTGTCCGTGGACAGCCACGGCAACGTCGAGATGACCCTGCGTAGTGACGGCGGGGACGCAAGCGCGGTGCGGGACGGTTCGTCGGGTGCCGAAAACCGGACGCCGGTCGAAATCGGCGCGGTCACCATGGGAACCGTACGCGCGGTGCAGACGTACGGCGTGTTCGTGACTCTTGACGGGTCCGGGCGGTCCGGGCTGTGCCACATTTCGCAATTCGCGGATGCCATTATTAAAGGTACGTGTTGGGGCTTTCCCAAATCCGGGCGCACTGTTTGCAGGTTGTCCGCCCGTAATTAATGTTTACTACCTACATCACATCACAAGTGCACTGTTTTACCGAAGCTGGTGACTGTTTGTCCATACATCGCGATATACATTCTACATGTATACCCAAGACTGACACTTTTCTTTACAATCAAAGACGGGTTGGACTCGCACGTCCGAACGGGCGAGCGCGTGCGGGTGAAAGTCCTGGGGGTGGATTTGGAGACCGCCAAAATATCCCTGGGCATGAAGCCGAGTTTGTTCACGACGGATGATGACGACGATGACGCGGGAAACGCTTTGGCGGTGGATACCAAAAAAGAAGACGTGCTCGTGGCGGACGAGACGGACGATGAGGAGGACGAGGAGGAGGCGGATGATGAGGATGAGGATGACGAGGATGAAGATGACGATGAAGCGAAGGACGACGACGACGAAGCGATCGACGCGGACGACTCCGACTCCGAGGACGGCGACGCGTTGGTAGACGACGACGACGAGGACATTGAAGTGGGCGGTGACGATGAGGATGATGACGATGACGATGAGGCCGGTTCAGACGACGATTCGGAAGCCGGTTCGGATTCCGAGGACGCCGCCGTCGCCATGGAGACGGGCGACGACGGGCTGGACTGGGACGCGGGTGACAAGAATTTGAAAAACGCCCTCGACGACGACGACGCGAACGACGACAAAACGGTCTTGACGAAACGCGAAAAGGCTAAGAAAAAGGCCAACAAGGAACTAGCGCTTCACGCGAAAGAGCTAGAGCTCCGACACCGCGCCGACGCCGCGCCCGAAAACGCCAAGGAGTTTGAAAAGGCGCTGATGGGAAATCCGCGGTCGAGGTGAGTATTTCCCTTTCACCTCATCCCGCCTCCCTGATTGCCCATACAAGACTGACGCTTTTTTTTTCCACTCTCAGTTTTCTGTGGATTTCGTACGTCGCCCTAAGGGTTTCCTTGGGCGCGTTCGACGAGGCGCGCGAGGTCGCGGAACGCGCGTTGAAAGCGGTTCCTTCGTCAGACCAGGACGAGAAAATGAACCTGTGGGTGGCGTATTTGAACCTGGAAAACGCGCACGGCAAGCCCACGCCGAAAGACGCGGTGGGTAAGCTGTTCCACCGAGCCTGCCTGGTGGCGAACCCCAAGAAACTGCACCTGGCGCTCGCCGGGACGCACGAACGGAGCGGCGACGTGGTGTCGCAGACCGACATTTTGAGTAACGCGACGCGCAAGTACAGCCAATCCGCAAAGGTGTGGATCGCGTACATCCGGAGTTTTATTATCAACGGGTCCGGCGATGCAACCGCCGCTTCCGGGTCTTCTCTCAGTGCCCCCGAGTTAATAAAAAAGGCAATCGACCGCGCGTCGCAGACGTTACCCAAGCGCAAAGTCGTCAAGGTGTTGGTGCAAGTCGGTTTGATTGAAACGCGGGAGGGAAACCTGGAACGAGGCCGTTCCATGTTCGAAGCCATCCTTCGCAACTACCCGCGACGAACCGATATCTGGAGCGTGTACGTGGATCTGGAAATCAAGGAGTTCGCGAAAACCCAAGACCCGGCGCGGTGTCGCGCGCTGTTGGAGCGCGCCACGCACCTGGAACTCGCGCCGAAAGCCATGAAGTTTCTGTTCAAGCGGTTTCTGGATTTCGAAAGGAAAGTGGGGGATGCTACGCGAGTGGAACACGTCAAGCAACGCGCGATGGAGTACGTCTCGAGCAAGTTTGGGTAGGCGAAACGGTGTGAAATGAAAAGTTTTAGTCCGCTTCACAATCAATCAATCAATCAACCGTACACCCGCCGCGCGAAGAGGAAGCCTTTCTTCTTTTGAATCTTTTCTTTTCCTTGCACGCCGCGCAGTTGTATTTCACCTTGCCGTGGGGGCAGGGGGTGCACTCCGCGCAGTCGTGTTTTCGCTTGCCGTGGGGGCAAGGGTTGCACGCTGTGCAGCCGTGTTTTCGCTTGCCGTGGGGGCAGGGGGTGCACTTTGCGCAGCTGTTTTTCCGCTTGCCGTGGGGGCAGGAGTTGCACTCCGCGCAGTTGTTTTCCAGCTTGCCGTGGGGGCAGGAGTTGCACTCCGCGCAGTTGTTTTTCAGCTTGCCGTGAGGGCAGGGGTTGCACTCCGCGCAGTTGTTTTCCAGCTTACCGTGGGGACACGGGTTGCATTCCGCGCAGAGGAATTTCAGCTTGCCGTGAGGACAGGGGTTGCACTCCGCGCAGATGTCTTTCAGCTTCCCATGGGTGCAGGAGTTGCAGTCCATGCACCTGTCTTTCCGCTTGCCGTGGGGACACGGGTTGCATTCCGCGCAGTGGCGATTCCGCTTGCCGTGAGGGCAGGGGTTGCACTCCGCGCAGTTGCTTTTCTGCTTGCCGTGGGGGTAGGGGCTGCAGTCCGCGAAGCTGCGTTTCAGCTTCCCATGGGGACACGGGGTGCACTCCGCACAGTTGCCTTTCAGCTTACCATGAGGACACGGGGTGCACACCGCACAGTGGCGTTTCTGCTTACCATGAGGACACCGTTTACGCTCCATCACCCCCGTTGCAGAGCCCCCCGATTTCGGCGCTCGTGTCAGCCCACCGCGGTGGGATGTGACGGATCCTACGTGATGTTGTTGTTTTTCCGTCGTTTCGATATATTGACTTCACTATTTTCGACGATCTCACACATCGGCGGGCGCGTCGGTGTGGCGATGCAACGCCCGGGGGAACGCGGGTGGTTCGGATCGGGCGGCGACACGGGTGCGGCGGTAGGACACGTTTGCGAGACAGGTGATTTACCCACCACCGTGGTTGATGACGACGCGTCGGCAGAAACAGCGGGTACGACGGCAGAACCAACGGCGGAAACACGCCACACGACCAACCCTCGACCCTCCGTCTCCGCGGCGCAAGCGTCGTACTTGGACGCCGTGTCCTCCGCGATTGCCTCGATGCCCCCTGAGACGTTGAGCAAATCCATAGAGTACGTGTTAGCGCCGGTGTTGCGGGTGATGCGTCTTGAAACGGACGCGCTGGGGGTGCTGATTTCGGGGACGACAGATGGATCATCAGTCGCACAAGAACCGCCCGCGCGACGCGCGGAGCGTCTCAACGCGTTGGAAAGCTCGGTGCGGTGCGTCTGTACGTGCGTGCGCACTGCGGGCAGTTGCGGGACGACTCCGGAAACGGCAGTCGAGGTGTTTTTCATGTTGATCGTTTGTTTGGGACACGTCGCGACGGCGGATGGGCTGGCGGGTTCTGAAAATTGGAACGCCGCGAAAGAAAAAAATGGCGACGGTCCCCACTTTGAAAACTCGCAAGCCGCGTTTGAGACGTTGAAGGTGGTGGTGCTTGATGCGATGATGGCGTGTTTGGCGACGTACACCACCGGCAACGCCTCGGTGTTGATATCCCTAATCAACCAAACGAACTTGCCCAAGGTTGGGTATTTGATCTCTTTGTTGTTAGCGACGGCGAAGGTACGGGCCTTTCCCAATCACCGCGTTCCGCCTCCCGGATCGGCCCGATTACTCTTCCCTGTTTACTCGTACTGGTAACTCGTTCTAGCGTACTGTGGTAAAAAGACACAGGGCCCTGTGTCACTTTACCGCCCAGTCACACCCCGGTACCCTTTCCAATCCTGGGTATACGCATCACGAGAGACTGACACTTTCGGCGTTAATCGTACAAGGGCGAACTCGGGAAGGGCGGCGGGGCGTCGCGAACCGTGCGGCGGGACGCGCTTTTGACCCTGCGCCAGTTGGTCAAAACAATTCACGAAGCGGAAGAAAAGGAGTGGACAATGATGACTGATAAAGAACAACAAAAGAATGTCTCGGAACAACAACACCCGAACCGAAAAAGGAACCTTCACCCCGGCGCGCTCGCTTTTTTCCTCCCCGGGATCGTCGGCGGGTGCGCTTCCGCGATTTCGGGCGCGGTTGGCGGCGAGGGACACGACGTACGTATGAGCAGACAGTCTCGCAGCGGCGGAGGCGGTGTCGCGGAGGATGCGAAATCGCTGGAAGCGTGCGTGGGGATACTCGCGGATATTTGCGTTGCTACTTTGAGTGATACGTTGGTACTGGGGACAACGTCTACGGATTCGCGGTTACCTAAAGATAACTCCACGGGTTCCACTGAAAACACGAGGGCTGATACCTCGGCGTCGGATTTGACGCGCCTATCCGCGCAGCTCGCGCGCGTGGCGAGTGGAACCAACGCGAACAGAACGAAACCCAAAAAGACGCTCGAGTCGTCCTCGAGTAACCGAGTAACGCTCTCTGAGCCCACGGGCCCTGAGGTCCAGCTAAGAGTGGTGCGCACCGCTGATTGGCGTCAAGCCGCGTCTCCTAAGGTCGCCTCCGCGATTTCTCAATGCTACAGGCACATAGTCACCCGGGAAACGAAACCGGCGACGCGGGTGGCGACCGCCACGGCGAGCTTGCGAGTTTTGGAAACGTGCGGCGCCGCGTTGGGCGCGAACGCGCGCGCGCACTTGCTAGCCACCGCGCTTAGCGTGGCGGGCGACCCGATGGTGGTTCTGTCGATCCCGGGTAGCAGGGGAACACGGGTCACGGGATCGATCCAACGCAGTGAGGAACACTCCCGCTTCGGTTCGATCCCCGGCGGTACCGAACCCGGACGCAACCCCGTGACTGTTTACCTCGCCAAGCTCAAGCTCGAACACAAACTGAACCCAGAAACCCTGCAGTCGTGTTTTCGCGTCGCGGTCGGCGAGTTGCCCGGACTGGTCAAACAAGAATCGCAAAGCTTGGGGAAAGGAGGGGAGGCTGGGGTGGGCACCGCGTGCGCGCGTAGACTGGGGGCGTGCGTTGAGTTGATCGGGGAGTCAAACTTCACCGAGCTCGTTGCCACCACTCAAAGCGCGCGCCGGTCACTGGCGAACGCGTTTGTGACTTGTTTTGAGTTTTCCCAAAGTGGAGGAAACACAGACGCCGTCGCGTCGTCTTCTGGAGGTAATGACTGGAACAACAATCGATCAGCGCCGAAACGTTGGATCGCGGGTGATTGCGGTACTACTACTGGAAGTGCTTGCGTCACTACTGTGGTACCGCCCCCTACCCCCCCTAGTGGAAACTTACAGTACCTAAACCACGACGGCTTGTACAAATCCGTGGCTTTGTGTTTGCGAGGGATTGGCGCCTATCGAACGAGTACAACAGCGCTCATCGAGTGTCATTTAAATCACGTGCGCGAGATTTTCGCCGGCGCTGAGCAATGTGCCGACGACTTTGATGATGACGAAGGGGAAGATTCTGACGAAGGCAACGCACACGCCGGCGTCGCCGCGTTCAAACGCAAAGCCATGGCGCACGTCTTGGTGGTCACCGAGCTTTTGTTTGGCGCGAGCGAAGCGAGGCTGGCGAGTGAAAGAAGGAAAAAACAAAACGAGTCGGAATTGAACCTCGATGCGACCGATGGGGAAACACCGGAACGACCGCGGAGACGCACGACGCACGCGCACACCACGTCAGAGCAGTCATCGTCGGTTGTCGCCTCTGTCAATTCCGTGCTCCACGAAATTCTCACCAGCTCCGCGTGGAACGCTCCCACGTCTCTTCGAGGCGTGCTTCGCGAAATTCCCAAAAAACGATTCGCGACGCGAAAAAGACACGAAAACAAAAAGGGTCCCCCTCAATCGGAGAGTGGAAAGTCGACCGCCCGATTCGTCATCACAGCAAAAGAAAACGCGCGGTTAGTCGTGTCGCTCATAGAGTGCGTCGGCGCGTGCGCGCTGGCGCGCGGCGAAACGTTCGTTCGCGACGGCGGGTTTCTGCCCGCGGCGCTGACGCCGCTGTTGCAGGTGCGTATGCGTAAACAGTCTTGGACCTTTCCCAAATCCGACACCCAACGTGTACCGCCCCTGGTCCAACGCACTACTCGTGGTGTGCGTAGCATTGCCAGTACT
>Ga0209192_10000719_pt1 | contig 30279 bp, 30 predicted proteins | sample ArcticOcean_MG_C_11_FD_187433 | JGI IMG/M metagenome (GOLD analysis project Ga0209192, IMG submission 187433) | Marine microbial communities from western Arctic Ocean - ArcticOcean_MG_CB2_154 (SPAdes) (version 2) | ecosystem: Environmental > Aquatic > Marine > Oceanic | place: Arctic Ocean... | reverse complement strand
CAATTTTTTGGGTACTGATAATAAATATTTTTAGAAATTCTAAATCAAGAAGTTTTTATGGTGTTATTGCCGCAGGTGGTTCCATGGGAGCTTTTTTTGGTTCTGAAATATCCAAAAGATTTGCATACACATTCGAAGAGTTTGGATTAGAGTTCTTTTCATTCTCAGCGGCTATCTTACTTTTTCTTGCAATGCTTGTTGCTATTTTTATCATCAATAACCTTAGTTCTGAAAAAGATATCCATCAATCAGATGAGATTGGCGGCGGAAGCTTGGATGCAATTAAAAATGTAATTAAAACTTCTGAAATCAGATCCATAGCCTTATATACTTGGATATGGACTGCATTAATGACTGTTCATTGGGTTACTGCCATAACAATTATCGACGACTGGTCGCAAGACCCTCAAGAACGAATAATATTTTTTAGTTTAATAGAGCAAGTAGTGACGCCATTGACATTGATTACCCAGTTATTTCTAACAAATAACATTATTAAATACTGGGGTATTAAAAATATACTCATTTCCTATGGATTCTTATTTTTATTAGCCTTTATTTCCTATGGTCTTATGCCATCCATTACAGTGGTAGCCATTGCAACAGTTGCTCTTAGATTATTTGAATACGGAATTAATAAACCTACGCGTGAAACTATTTATAGTTTCTTAAATAAAAATGATAGATATAAATCATCAGTATTTATAGATACTTTTATTACAAGATTTGGAGATCTTACGGGGGTCAGTTTTATTGCCTTAGGTAAGATGGCAAGTGTCGGTTTCAGCGTGATGCCGGTTCTGGCCATTCCATTTGCGGCTGTACTTTCTTATACAGGGATTAGAATCTCAAAGAACTCTTCGCTTAAAGACCTCTAGATTTTTCAATTGTTTTTTTAATTGTAATAATTTTTGTCATTATCCTTTCTGAGACTTGAAAGTTATTCTTGGTGAGGTTTATTGCGAACTCTAATTGATTCAGAGCTTGCTCATTCTCGCCAAGTAGTAAAAAGTATTCAGCTCTGCTTTGATGATAGCCAACGATATTTTTACTGTCTCTTTGAATTTCTGATAGAAGAAGCCATAACTCTGGGTTGCTATTTTTTCTTAATAATTGATCTCTGATAAGCTCCTCTGATTCATTATATCTTCCCATCTCAATTAATAATTTTGCTTTGGTAATTGATAGAGGGTAGTTTTGAGGCGAGATATCTAGAAAAATATTAGATAGATCTAGCGCATCCTTAAATCTTTTTGCTCTAGTTAGTATTTCAACCTTAGATGTATTTAAAAGTAAATTCTTTGGGTGCCTTGCTAGTAAACCATCAATAAGCTTAATACTTTTATCAAAATTGTTAATTTTATTATATGCAAGAGCAAGACCGTATAAATTTGCATCGGATGGACTCTCACTGACCCTTGATTTATAAATTCTTACTGAATTTGACGGTATTTGCTCAAAATATATTTCAAGCCGAGCTTTAATAAGTGAATACTCAAGACTATCCTGTTTCGTTCCTATTTCAGAAATATTTTCAGCTGCGTTAAAAGCATCACTTATTCTAGAAGAGCTAAGCGGGTGAGTAAGAAGAAACTCAGGCGGAGTATCTCCTGATAGTCTTCGCATATTATTCATATTCTCAAACATTTCTCCCATTGATTTTGGAGCATATCCTGCTTTCATAAGATTTATAAAACCTACTCTATCTGCTTCTTTTTCAAAAAGCCTACTATATCTTAGATTTTGAGTTTGAATTGCAGCAGGCCCTAGCGCTATAGCATTTGGATTATTGCTTATTAGTGCAATGGCAATTGATGATGCCATTACTAGAGCGGAAGCTAGACTTGAATCCTTTGCTTGCAAAACATTTCTTGCAAAATGTCTTTGGCTTAAGTGCGCAAGCTCATGAGATAGAACAGATGCAAATTGTCCTTCATTATCCGCATTTAAAAAAAGACCACCATTTACTCCTATTATTCCTCCAGGAGCAGCAAAAGCATTAAGCGAACTATCATCGATCAATAATACTGAAAAGTATCTATTTTTTACTTGGCTATATTCAGAGAGTCTATAAATTAATAATTCAGTATATTCATATATCAACGGATCTGATATTAAAGGAGCCTGAGAATATATTTGTTTTAAAAATTGATTTCCAATGGCTATTTCTTGACTTGAGGATACAGCTCCCGAAACCCTGTCGCCAAGTTCAGGAAGTGATAAATCAATCGCTTCGTCACCAAAAGAAAAAGAAATAAAGCCTATTAGGATGATATTAATATAATTTTTCATTTTAATTTTTCATTTTTAATAAAAATCGATTTACTTGTAAAACTAACATAAAAGAGCATTTTCGATTACTATAAACCCTTGTTATTGTATACATATATTATATGTACAATTTCTTTGACTGTATTTTTGTATGAAAAGTTTCAATAAAAAATTTATAAAAGTAAAAAATGTTTGAACAGCTAAATAGTTTCTTTAAAAAAATCTTTAATAATGAAGAGACCATTATCTTTTCTGCATTAATTATATTCACTATAGTTATGTTTACTTTTTTTGGATCTGTTTTAACTCCTTTTTTAATTAGTATAGTCGTTGCCTACTTGCTTGTGGGCGTTCAAAAAAAGATTGAATCTTTCAATGTTAGTAAAAAAATATCATTATTAGTTACATTTTTAATATTTATTGTTATATCTTTAACTCTTCTGATTTGGCTTGTTCCGCTTCTATACATTCAGTTGCAGGCATTTGTTCTAGACATACCAAATTTATTTAATGACTTTCTAATCTTTGTTACTGCGCTTCCTACCTCTTACCCAGACCTTATTTCTTCTGAACAAATTTCTATTTTCTTTCAAGCAGTTTCATCTGAGCTTTCTTCCATTACACAAAATCTTGTTAAATCTTCTATATCAGGAATTCAAAGTACGATTACAATTCTTCTTTACATAATACTATTTCCAATCTTGGTGTATTTCTTCTTATTTGATAGAAAGAATATTATTGATGGCCTTATCAAAGTAATACCTGGAAAAAGAGAAATGCTTTCCAATGTCTGGGGAGAGATGGATGGACAGTTAAGTAACTATGTCCGCGGAAAGACTCTTGAGATATTTATAGTCGGTGCAGCTGCTGCAATTATTTTCACTTCATTGGGGCTTAATTACTCTGCATTGCTTTCAGTTCTAGTCGGCCTATCGGTTATTATTCCTTATGTTGGAGCTTTTTTAGTTACGATTCCTGTAATAATAGTTGGATTGTTACAATTCGGCTTAGAGCCTTCTTTTTATATTCTTTTAAGCCTGTACCTTCTCCTTCAAGCTCTTGATGGTAACTTGTTAGTTCCTATTATTTTCTCAGATGCTGTAAAGCTTCACCCTGTCGCTATTATATTGGCAGTATTTATTTTTGGAAGTATGTTTGGTTTCTGGGGCGTATTTTTTGCAATACCTATGGCCACCTTTATTAAAGCAGTTTGGAATGCCTGGCCAGCAAGCTAGAAAATTTCTAGGCTAAATCTTTAACCACTTCTAGAACTTCTTGAACATGTCCCGTAACTTTTACAGTTCTCCATTCCTTGATAATTTTCCCATCGGTATTTATTAAAAAGGTACTTCTATCTATTCCAATATATTGCCTTCCGTACATTGATTTTAATTTCATAACATCAAATGCATTACAAACTTTCTCATCTGGATCAGAGAGAAGCTCAAAGGGAAAAGATTGTTTGGATTTAAAATTTTCGTGAGATTTAATACTTTCACGTGAAACTCCAAGTATTTCAACATTAAGTTTTTTAAATTTTTTATAGTTATCTCTGAAGTCTTGCCCCTCAGTTGTACATCCAGGAGTGCTATCTTTCGGATAAAAATATATCACTAGGTTCTGACCAATAAAATCCTTATTTGAGAGCATTAAGCTGCTTGTACATTCAGCTTTAAAGTTTGGGCATTTTTTACCTTCTAGTTTTTTTGTCATGAGATTTCCTAATTAGATTTTATTTAAAATAGTGTATAGTTCTATTTTTTACTGTAATTATTTTTGATGCAAGCATTACATGGAAGTTTAGTCGCCTTAGTTACTCCCATGTCTCCAAACGGAGATGTTGATTATGTGTCTTTAGAAAAGTTAATTGAGTGGCATATAGCAGAAGGAACCAATGGAATTGTTTCAGTTGGCACTACCGGTGAGTCATCAACACTTAACCCAATAGAGCATATAGATGTTATTGATTTTACTGTTAAGCACGTAAACAAAAGAATACCCGTAATTGCAGGAACAGGAGCAAACTCTACTCAGGAAGCTATTGAGCTAACACAAGAGTCCAAAAAACTTGGCGCTGATTATGCTCTTCTTGTCACACCTTATTACAATAAACCAAATCAACGAGGTTTAATTGCTCACTACGAAGCAGTGGCTGATTCAGTTGATATCCCTCAAATTTTATATAATGTACCCTCAAGAACAGCTTGCGACCTCCTTCCGTCAAGTGTTCAGGTGCTTTCTGAGCATAAAAATATTGTTGGTATAAAAGAGGCCTTGGATAGCATGGATAGAATTAAAGAATTGGTTAAGATTTCCACTCATGCTAGCGACAATTTTTCTATATATTCAGGCGATGATCCTACTTTTATGGAATCACTTGCCCTTGGAGCTCATGGAGTAATTTCCGTTGCAGCCAATATAGTGCCAAAATCAATTTCAGATATTTGTTCTATGGTTAAGTCTAATAACTTGAATGGCGCCAAAGAATTAAACTTTATGAATAAAGAGCTCTTCAGATTATTATTTATTGAATCTAATCCAATACCTGCAAAATGGATGCTTTATAAAATGGGCTTAATTCAGAATATAATTAGATTGCCTTTGGTAGAATTAGACGGAACTTATCAGGACGATGTTATGTCTGAGATTAAACAACTAGGATTACTATGATTAAAAAACTAATGTTAATAAATGGGGTATTTTTTATTACTTCTTGCTCTTATATTTCTGGACCAGAGGGGATGTTTCCAACAACAGAATATGACTTTCTTACCGAGAATGTTGAATCTAATATTTCTCTACCAGAGAATTTAGATTCAATAAATTCAGAAAATCATTATCCAGTTAATAAGCCCAATGAAATCAAAGATGACCAGGATGTGCCCAAACCACGTCAGATATTTGCATCATCAGGTAATAGTTCTGTTCAATTGCGAAGGTTGGGTGAGTTAATGTGGATTTATATTGAAACACTGCCATCTACCTCATGGCCAATTTCCAAAAGCTATTGGGAGACATCATCTTTTGAAATATTAAGCTCTGATGCAGATACTGGAGAGATAGTTATTGACTATGATCAATCATCAATCTTAAAGATGAAAATAGAACATGGTATTAAAGAGGCCTCAACAGAAATATTCTTAACCCAAGTGGACAAAGACTCTAATGAGCTTGTTAGTAATATAGAGCTCATTCAATCGGAGCTTGAAAAAGTAGTAAATTATTTCGCAGAATCTATAGATAGCTTTTCTGGAACATCACTGGCAGCACAAAATCTTAATGAGAAAAAGAAAGCAAAAATTTTTACGGAGAATGGCCAGACAGTAATAGAGCTAGATTTAAGTTTTAATAGAGCGTGGTCTTCAGTAAGTAAGGCGTTGACGGCTGCCAGCATTGTTTCTAACGACAGAGATAGGAGTAAAGGGATCTTGTACGTTAGTTATGAAAAAGAGAAGAAAGAAGGATTTTTATCATTCCTAGGGTTTGGCAACAATAATGCCGAAATAGCTTTTACCGAAGAAGCTCAATTTGAGATTAATATTGTTGAAAAAAATAATAAATCTTATGTAAAAGCAATATCAAAGAATGATAAAATTGAGGAAGCAGAACAGCTTCTTTCAAAAATAAACGAAGCGCTTAACTAATAACTAAGGTTAATCATGGAAAAAATACAAGAAATTACAAAAGGTAAGGCAAAGTCTTTATTCACAACATCTAACGACAATCAGTTGATAATGCATTTTAGTGATGACACTTCTGCATTCGACGGTAAAAAAATGGAAGCCCTTATGGGCAAAGGTTCAGTTAATAATCAATTTAATGCATTTATTTTAGAGCACCTTCAAAAGAGTGGCGTAGACACTCACCTTATAGAGGTTCTGAATACTACTGATTCACTAGTTTATAAGCTAGACATGTTTCCAATTGAGTGTGTAATAAGAAATAGAGCATCTGGTTCCATATGCAGAAGGCTTGGAACAGAGGATGGTTTAATTCTTGACAGTCCCTTGTTTGAGTTTTTTCTAAAAGATGATGACCTTGGAGATCCACTCATAAATGATGAGCATATCCTATCATTTGGATGGGCTTCTAAAGATCAAATTGACAGCATGAAATCACTGACATATAAAATTAATACCATCCTCACTGAACTTTTTATTAATTCAGGATTGATTCTGGTAGATTTTAAAGTTGAGTTTGGTGTTTATAAAGGCAAGATATTGCTAGCTGATGAGTTTACCCCAGATGGTTGCAGGCTTTGGGATTCCGAGACATTAAAAAAAATGGACAAGGATAGATTTAGACAAGGCTTAGGAGATGTTGTTGAATCCTATCATCAAGTTGCAGATAGATTGGGTATGAATATAATACTTGACTAAAATAGTCAGGTATTTATAATTCACCCGTGAGATTAACCACAAAAAGTAGATATGCTGTAAATGCTCTAACAGAGCTAAGCACTCTAGCGTCGAATGGCCCGGTTTCACTTTCTGACATTTCTGCAAATCAAGATATAGAAATAACATATTTAGAGCAGATTTTTAGAAAGTTAAGGCTTGCTGGAATAGTAAAAAGTATTAGAGGTAGAAATGGCGGTTATCTTTATGCAAAAGATCCATCAAAAGTTTCTGTAAAAGAGATCATGAATGCAGTTGAAGAAGTAATGGATGCAACTAGTTGTAATGGCACAAGTAGCTGTCATAACGGAAATAAGTGTAATACCCATAATCTCTGGCATGAATTAAATGAGGTGGTTGATAACTACCTAAGTAAAATAACAATAAATAACCTTGTAGAATCGAATAACAGCCCATATATAAGCTTAAGAGAGATTAATTAAATGAATACACAATCAACAATTTATTTGGATTACGCATCAACTACCCCGGTAGATCCAAGGGTTGCATCAAAAATGATGGAATTCTTAACCCCTGATGGAGAGTTTGGTAATCCAGCGTCTAGATCACATAGGTATGGATGGAAGGCTGATGAGGCTGTGGAAGAAGCTAGATCGCATGTAGCAAATCTAGTTAACTGCGACCCTAGGGAGATAGTTTGGACTTCTGGAGCTACTGAGGCAGATAATTTAGCCATAAAAGGTGTCGCGAGATTTTATAAATCAAAAGGCAATCATATTATTACTTCTAAAATAGAGCACAAAGCAGTTCTTGATCCATGTAGACAGCTTGAAAGAGAAGGTTTTGAGGTCACATACTTAGATCCAGATGAAGGTGGAATAATATCACCAGAAGCTATTAAATCTGCTATGAGAGATACAACTATTTTGGTCTCAATCATGCATATTCATAATGAGCTTGGAACCCTTAACGATTTAGAGGCAATAGGAAATATTACAAGAAAAGCAGGTGTATTCTTTCATGTTGATGCTGCCCAGAGTACCGGAAAGGTCGATATAGATTTATCATCACTCCCTGTCGATTTGATGTCATTTTCAGCTCATAAAACATACGGACCTAAGGGAATTGGAGCTTTGTTTGTTAGAAGAAAGCCAAGAGTAAGAATTGAAGCTCTTATCCATGGCGGAGGCCATGAAAGAGGCATGAGAGCTGGAACTCTTCCTACTCATCAAATAGTTGGAATGGGAGAAGCATTTAAGATCGCCAAGGAGCAAATGAAAGAAGATCATGAAAAAATAAAAGCATTTCATACAAAATTCTTGAAAGAAGCTATGAAGATCGAACATGCATATATAAATGGAGATGTTGATAACAAAGTACCTAATATATTAAATATTAGTTTTAATTTTGTAGAAGGAGAGTCTTTAATCATGGGGTTAAAAGATATTGCTGTTTCATCGGGTTCCGCATGTACATCCGCAAGCTTAGAGCCATCATATGTTCTAAGAGCTCTTGGTAGAAAGGATGAATTGGCTCATAGCTCTATTAGATTCTCATTTGGCAGATTTACTAACGAAGAGGATATAGATAAAACATTATCTATATTACACAATGTAGTTGAAAGACTAAGAGAGCTTTCACCATTATGGGAGATGCATCTAGATGGTGTTGATCTTGATACAGTTCAATGGAACACCCACTAAAAAGGAAAATTAATTATGGCATATAGTAAAAAAGTAGTAGATAAGTTCGAAAATACTCTAAATAACCCTAAGGCATTCAATGTGGGTAGTTTTGATCCATCTGAATTGAATATAGGCACGGGAATGGTTGGCGCTCCAGCTTGCGGAGATGTAATGAAATTACAAATAAAATGCGAGCCTCAAGGTAATAGTCATGTCATTACAGATGTTAAGTTCAAGACTTATGGCTGCGGTTCAGCTATAGCATCTTCAAGCGAATTAGTAGAAATGCTAATGGGCAAGACATTGGAAGAGGCTAAAGAGATTAAAAATAAAGAAATAGTTGATGCCTTGGAATTACCGCCAATAAAAATTCACTGTTCTGTATTGGCAGAAGATTCTATTAAAGAAGCAATAGAAAACTACGAGTCAAAGCAGTAGAGGCCATGTCATGGAAAATTTTAGCTCAACTGATTTAAATTTTTCTGATAAGGCGATTACTCATTTTTTAAGCAGCCTTGATTCACGAGGCAAGGGTATTGGTATTCAGATTGGTGTTAGAAAGGCAGGTTGTTCTGGGTACGAATATTTTTTCGATTATGTAGATTCTATAGACAAAAATAATATTGTTTTTGAAAAAGATGGTTGCAAGGTTTTTATAGACGAAAGCAGTTTAAGTTTTCTTAAAGGTAGTTTAGTTGATTACTCCGAAGAGGGCTTAAATAAAGGAATTAAGTTTATAAATCCAAATGCTAAAGCTGTATGTGGTTGCGGAGAAAGCTTTACAGTATAAATTATGGCAAAAATTAAAATTTGGCCCCATGCAGACCTCTGCCCTGAGGGAGTAGAAATAGAGAGTCTTCCTGATGAAACTATTTGTGAGGCAGCTTTAAGGCAAGGTATTAAGATTGAGCATGCATGTGAAATGTCATGCGCCTGCACTACCTGTCATTGTATAGTTCGCAAAGGATTTGATGCCTTTGCAGAGGCTAGTGATATCGAAGAAGATATGCTTGATAAGGCATGGGGTTTAGAGCAAACCTCTAGACTTAGTTGTCAGGCTATACCTCCTATAGGAGAGGAAATCGAGATTGAACTTCCTAAATATAATATAAATATGGTGTCAGAGGATCACTGATGAATGATTTAATATGGACTGATGTTGGCGATATAGCGATAGAGCTTTACGAAAAATACCCCAGTATTGACCCTCAGTGGATAAGCTTTCCTGATTTGCACTCCAAAGTTTGTGATTTAGAAGGATTTATTGGCGACCCAATCAAGTCTAATGAGCAAATTCTTGAAGCTATTCAGATGTTATGGATAGAAGAATATCAATAAGTCCCATATAATAGCCTAAATTTTTTTAAGGAATATTATTATGGCAATAGAACAAACATTATCAATCATCAAACCCGACGCGGTTTCCAAAAACCTCATAGGTAAAATCATTTCTAGATTTGAAGAAAATGGCTTGCATCTTGTCGCTGGAAAATTAGTACACCTTTCTGATGAAATGGCTTCAGGCTTCTATGCCGAGCATGAGGGAAGGCCTTTCTTTAAGGACCTAAAGACATTTATGACATCAGGGCCTGTTTTTGTTCAAGTTTTAGAAGGAGAAGGCGCTATTCTTAAAAATAGAGAACTAATGGGAAATACCAATCCTAAGGATGCTGAGCCAGGAACAATAAGAGCTGATTTTGCTAATAGTATAGATGCTAATGCAGTTCACGGGTCTGATTCTGAAACTAGCGCATTGAGGGAGATTGATTATTTTTTCACAAATGAAGAAATAATGTCTAAATAGGCTTTGGAAATTAAAGAAAATCTTTTAGGTTACTCTCTAGGTTCACTAGAAGATTTCTTTAAAAAAATTAATGAGCCTAAATTTAGAGCTAAGCAGCTCTTACAGTGGATTCATCAAAAGGGCGTTCTTGATTTCAATGAGATGACTGATTTTAATAAGCCGTTAAGAGAGAGGCTTGATTCTATAGCGCATATATTACCTCCAATTATTGAGGAAATTCATAAATCCCCTGAAGGGACCATTAAGTACTTAATCAAGCTGGATTCTGGATCAATGGTGGAGATGGTAAGAATTCCTGAAAAGAAAAGAATGACTTTGTGTATATCTTCTCAAGCAGGATGTGCGCTCCAATGTACTTTCTGTGCGACAGGAGCCCAGGGATTTGAAAAAAACTTAACAGCTGATGAAATCATAGGTCAGGTATGGCTGGCAAACTTTAATGACAAAAATGAATTACCTATTACCAATGTTGTTTTTATGGGAATGGGAGAGCCGCTATTAAATTTTCGTCCAGTTATCGAATCTGCAAAAATTATGAAAGATCAATTGGGCTATGGGCTCTCAAGAAAGAGAATAACGATTAGCACCTCTGGCATTACTCCTCAAATAGATAAACTTCCAGATGAAATAGATGTTTCTTTGGCAATTTCTCTGCATGCGCCAATAAACGAATTAAGAGATGAGTTGGTGCCAATAAATAAAAAATATCCTATCAGCATGCTTATGAAATCATGTAATGATTATCTTGATAAGTATGAAGGAAAAAGAAATATAACTATAGAGTATGTATTAATAGATGGCGTTAATGACTCGCCTGAACTAGCTAAACAGTTAGCAAAACTCTTATCTGGTATTTATTGCAAAATTAATTTAATTCCATTTAACCCCTTTGATGGATCTAATTATAAAAGATCAAACAATACGAATATTTCAAATTTTAAGAATATTTTAATGGATAAAGGCTTTATCACCACCCTAAGAATTACTAGAGGCGATGCGGTTGATGGTGCATGTGGACAGCTAGTAGGCAAATTAACTAAGTCTGTAAAAGGCAAAAAACTTATTAGTCATAGATCAATATAATGAGTGAAGATATAAAGTCAGCTAGCCCAGCCAAGACGGGAAAAATATTCTTAGATTCCAGAGAGGAGCTTGGGCTAACCCCCCATCAAGTTGCAGAACAGACAGTAATGAATATTAAATATATTGAAGGCATTGAATCTGGAGATTACTCTATTTTTCCCAGCGAAGGCTTTGCAAGAGCTTATTTTATTAAATACCAAAAATTTCTTTCACTCGACTGTAGCTTCCCTCCAATATATAAACCGGAGAATAGACAAACAGAAATTGTGGAGAAGTCGATTGCTCGATTAAATAAGTCGCTACTTCCTTTTATGACAGGTATGGGAATAATTATTAGCCTTTTAATAATTATTTTTATTTTTAATAAATTTTATTATCATGCTGCACATAGACTAGATACCCTTAAGGTAATTGACCGTTTTTCATTGGAGAGTGCCAGTGCTATTGAGTCTAGTATTCTTAATTTAAAAAAAGAGTTAATTATTCCTCTTAAGAAATTAGAGCCTGAGATTGAACTCAACTCAAAAAAAGAAAATGAACTGTCATTATTCTTTAGCGATGAGTGTTGGGTAGAAATTTATTCAAATAATGAGTTGATTGAATATCAACTGTTTCAGGCTGGGGATACATTTAGCCTGCTAATAGAGGCACCTTTTAGACTGGTAATTGGCAATGCTGAAAGCATCACGGGAAGCTATAAGGGCAATTTTATTGATTTTATTACTAATGCTAATAGACTAAGAGTAAATACTATTATTTTTAATGATGAGTAACTGGATCACAAGAAAAGAAACCAAAGCCGTTGATGTTGGAGGTGTAATTGTTGGTGGAAAAAACCCCATTTCAATTCAATCTATGACAAATACAAACACATGTGATGTTTTGTCTACAGTTAAACAAATTAATGATCTTCAAGCAGCAGGCGCAGATATTGTAAGGGTTTCTGTTCCTGGCTTTGATGAAGCAGCGGCATTTAAAGAGATCAAGAAAATAGTAACTATTCCTTTAGTTGCCGATATCCATTTTGATTACAAAATTGCACTAGAGGTTGCTGATACTGCTGATTGCTTGAGAATAAATCCTGGCAATATTGGAAAAGAAAGCAAGGTTAATGAAGTTATTCAAGCGGCAATTCATAATAATGTACCTATAAGGGTTGGAGTTAATGCTGGGTCTTTAGAAAAGGATCTTCAAAAAAAATACGGAGAGCCAAACGCTGATGCTTTAGTTGAGTCAGCTCTTCGCCATGTAGAAATTTTAGACAAATTTAATTTTCATAATTATAAAATGAGCTTAAAAGCTTCAAATATTGAGATGACAGTCGAGGCCTATAGAAAAATCTCTAAGCTAATTGATCAGCCGTTGCATTTGGGAATTACCGAAGCTGGAAGTTACAGAGCAGGCACAGTTAAATCATCAATTGGAGTTGGAATGCTTTTATCTGAAGGTATTGGTGACACAATAAGAATATCTTTAGCATCTGATCCTATAGATGAGATTAAGATTGGGTGGGATATTCTAAAGAGTTTAAATATTAGAAGTAGAGGGGTAAAAATTATTGCTTGCCCTAGTTGCTCAAGACAAAACTTTAATGTAATCGAGGTTGTTAATGAGTTAGAAAGCCGCTTCGAAGATATAACTGAAGACATAGAAGTTGCAATAATAGGCTGCTATGTAAATGGGCCAGGTGAAAGTAAGGCTGCTGACATAGGACTCACGGGAGCTAGTCCGCAAAATCTATTATATGTTGATGGGTCTCCTGATAAAAAAATTAGCAGTGAGAATCTTGTAGAGGAAATTGAGGACAAGGTTAGAGAGAAAATAGCCTTAAGGCAGTCAGTAGAAATTATAGCAAGGAGTTAAATTGGATAAAATTCATTCATTAACAGGAATGCTCGATCTTTATGAAGATGGAGATAGTGGCGATCTGTCAAAAAATATTTTTGAGACTGAGAAAAGAATAAAAAAAATATTTTCCAATTACTATCTTAAAGAAATAAGAACCCCTGCTTTAGAAGATACAGACCTTTTTAAAAGATCAGCGGGAGACATATCAGATATAGTAAATAAAGAGATTTATTCTTTTCAAGACAGAAATGATAAAAGCATCTCATTAAGACCTGAGGGAACAGCTAGTGTTATTAGGTCAGTTATTGAGAAAAAACTTGATCAATCTACCCATAAGCTTTGGTATATGGGACCTATGTGGAGATATGAAAGACCTCAAAAAGGAAGGTATAGACAGTTTTATCAAGCTGGCGTCGAGATCCTTGGATATCCAGAAGGAGCTCCAGAATTTGAGATGATTTCATTGGTCTGCTCTATAATAGAAGAATTTAATATCGCAGACTGCACATTAAAAATTAATCATCTAGGAAGCCAGGAAAATAAAAAAGCTTATTGCGATGCTTTAGTAAAATTTCTTGAGCCTATAAAAGAAAATCTAGATGAAAAAGATTTAGAAAGACTTTCTCGAAATCCTCTTAGAGTTCTCGATAGTAAAAATCAAGATACTCAATTAATCTTAAAAGATGCACCCTCACTAAAAGAATTTCTTGAACTAAAATCTATTGAATTGCTCGAAGCAATCAAGGGTGAATTTTCAGATATATGCAACATTGAAATAGACTATACCCTGGTAAGGGGTTTAGATTATTATTCAGGGTTTGTTTTTGAGGCCCTTTCATCTAATCTTGGCGCTCAGGATTCATTTTTAGGTGGAGGTAGGTATGACAGTTTATGTTCTAAGCTTGGAGGGAAGGAATTACCATCAATAGGCATGGCAATAGGAATTGAAAGGTTCGCTAGTTTAATAGGCAATTCGACTCATTCAGATAAAATTTTATCTTTTATTACTCTTGGTAGTACTTTAGAGGCAAAAACATATAAAATAGCGCACCGACTTAGGTCTTTAAATAAAGATATTATTTTAGATATGCAATTATCTGATAGTAGCCTAAAGGCTAAATTAAGAAGGGCTAATAAGAATGGTTCTGAGTATGCAATTATTGTTGGAGAAGAGGAATTTAATAACGATACGGTCATTATCAAGCCATTAAAGGATGAACTTAAAGAGCAGCAAACTGTCTCAATTAATGAGTTGTTTGATTTTTATAAAGCTCTGTAAATAGTAAATATAGGAAATAATTATGAGTGAAGTTTTTGAAAATAATATGAAATTTGCACCTTTTATGAGGTTTTATAATAATTACAAAATAGCTGTTCTTTCAGTTATCACCATTATTATTGCACTGATATCAATTTCATTTGTTATATCCAATATAGCTAAAAGTAATAATGTAAAAGCAGCTGTTATTTACCAAGACTGGCTTCTAAAAAATATCAATTCTATTGATGACGAGGATGAAGCTGCATTACTTTTCAATGAGCTTACATCAAGTTATAAAAATACAGGCTATGCACAAATAGCTTTATTAACAAAAGGATCTGCATCTGCGAGAAATGCTAATAATGAAGCAGCTTTAGCAAGCTTTTCAAAATTAATTGACCTGACTAATGGCATGGGCGGCAATAAGTTATTTAATAAAATAGCAAGGGTAAGTTCTGCAAGGCTTTTATCTGCCAATGAGGAGTTTGATGAGGCATTAAAAGTAATCGAAAAATACTCCTCTTCTTCAACTAATGCTTATATACATGAATTAACTGGGGATATATTGCTTAAAAAGGAAGAAAATTTGCTGGCAAAAGAACAATATATTCTTGCAAAAGATAAATATGATGATGAGACATCCAAAGCTATTGTTTCAATAAAGATATCAAATCTTAAATCATAAAATTAAATGAAATATTTCCAAATAAATACCTATAAGTTTAAAAATAATATAAGTTTATTTTTAATTATCTTTCTTATTTCTTCCTGTTCTTCTATGGACATGGATTCTTTAAAATTTTGGGAAGATGGTGAGGTTGATTTAGAAGAGCCAAAAAAATTAGAAAACTTTTCTAGTAACTATGCCATATCTAATAATTGGAAAATATCATCCAACAACGGTGAAAATATACTAGGTAATTTTATCCCCAGCTTTAATGCAAATAATCTTTTTATTGCTGATTCATCTGGTGTTGTTTCATCAATTAACTCTTTATCAGGACAGATTAATTGGGAGATTCAATCTACCTTCCTTTCATCTGGCGTTGCCTCTGGGTTCGGTGTATTAGTTGTATCTGACGTAGATGGAAATGTTATTGCATATAACCAAGATGACGGGTCTGTTTTATGGTCATCAAATGTAAAGGCAGAGGTCTTAGCTCCAGCGGCCATAGATGCAAAATTTGTAATAATTAAGACAGGTTCAGGGGAGCTTTTGGCACTTGATAAAAATTCTGGTGAATTAAAATGGTCATACCGATCAAAACTTCCCAATCTTACGATAAGGGGAAGCAGCAGCCCGGTTATTGTTGATGGTCAAATATTCGTTTCATTTGATAATGGTAGGCTTGGAGTTTTTGAATTAGATTCAGGATTTCCTATTTGGGATGGGGCAATCTCATACGCCTCTGGTCCTTCTGAGTTAGAGAGCCTAGTAGATTCTGATTCAAGTCCAGTAGTTGAAGGCGGATTAGTTTATACAGCAAATTACCAAGGTAATTTAAATATATTTGATTTAGCTCAAAAGAGATCTGTTTGGACTTCTGAAAGTTCATCTTTCTTCTCACCTATTATCATTAAGGGAGTTTTAGCAATTATAGAAGCTGACTCAAGTATAAAAACATTCTCAATGAAAAGCCTTCAGCCATCATGGAGCTCTAGCGAGTACTTAAATAGAGAAGTATCCAATGCTTCAACCTTTAAAGGAAAATTAATTATTGGAGATTTTGAGGGATATGTACATATTATCGATCCTCTTAACGGAAGCACTATTGGCAGAAAAAAAATATCGAAGAAACCTATCAAAACAATCATAAGCAGGAGTAATAACTTTTACGCTATAGATGAAGGATTTAATATATTCTCATTAAGCTTATAAGATGAAATTTAAAAATGTTTACCTCTATAGCAATAATAGGACGGCCTAATGTCGGAAAATCTACTTTATTTAACAAGCTAACCAGATCTCGTAAAGCCATAGTTTCAGATTTTTCCGGATTAACCAAGGATAGAAATCACGGATATATTACCTTTGGAGATCAAAAGAGTTTAATCATTGATACTGGGGGTATTGCCCAGGATGAGTCAATATTAAAAGAGGATATAGCTGAACAAGCTTGGATAGCAGCTGAAGAGTCAAGCCTAATAATTTTTCTCTTAGATGGGTCTGAAAACCTCAACAAAGAAGATCTCGATATATTATCTAGATTAAGAAAACTAGATAAAAAATTTATAACCGTTCTTAATAAGAGCGACAAGATTACAGACTCGCTCTTGAAAGAAGATCTTATCAAAAAAGGTATCGGCGAATATTTTGAGATCAGTGCAGAGCACTCAAGAAACATAACTGACCTAAGAACTTATATAAAAGATTCTCTCCCAGATAAACAATACATAACACCTGAAGGTAAAAAAATTGCAGTGCTAGGTAGGCCGAATGCAGGTAAATCTACATTTATCAATAAATTTATTAATGAAGACAGGCTTATTGTCTCTGAAATAGCTGGCACAACTATTGATGCTATTAGTATTCCATTTACAGTAGACGACCAAGAATTTATCTTTATAGATACTGCGGGAATTAGAAAGGGCTATAAAAACAATCATAAGGTTGAGTATTTTTCATATGTCAGGGCAATGCACTCCGTAGAAGAATGTGATGTTGTTATATTTATATGTGATGCGCAAGAGGGCATCGTGGATCAGGATCTTAAAATAATTAATATGGTATGTGAAATGGGCAAGCCCATTGTAATAGCGCTTAATAAAATCGATTTGTTAACAAAGAAAGAAAAAGATGAGATTTATGAAACAAAGAGAGCTCAATCAAACTTTGTAGCAGATTTTATAAAATTAGAAATATCAGGAATAAAGGGGCTTGGCTTCAAAAGATTATTCAGAATAACCAATAATATAATTGAGACATCTCAGAAAAAATATATAACCTCTTACTTAAACAAATTATTAAACAAGTTTATTGAGCAGAGCGCTCCGCCATCAGTGGGGGGAAGGCAGTTAAAGTTAAAACAAGTTCATTTTGGTGGCATTAACCCAACGACTTTAATAATACATTCAAATCAAGATAAAAAAATTCCTCAAAATTATAGAAAATACTTAGAAAATTCATTCAGATCTGAGTTAAAGCTAGAGAGTATTCAGTTAAGGTTAATTTTCCGAAAATCTGAAAATCCATTTGAGGGTAAAGTTAATAAGTTATCTGATAGACAGGTCAAAAAAAGACTAAGAATGGTAAAACATATTAAAAAGTCTAAAAAGTAACATTTATTAAGTATTTTTTTATCCTTTTAACTCTCCTTAAAGTATAATTCTCAAGTAATTAAACCCTAAAAATAGACATTTGTCTCATTAGTATATTATGGATCAAAGACCTGTTTATATAGACTTGACCAAAATCAAACTGCCGATGTCAGCATTCTCATCTATTACACATAGACTCTCCGGGATGTATATTTTTTTTATAACTATTCCAGTTACTTTATTTATTTTTAATCACTCAACAGCAAGTGAAGAAAGTTTTAACTTGCTAGTAAAATCTGTTAATAATATTTCATTTTTTTCAGTATTCACTATTTTTAGCTTTCTCGTTCTTTGGTACCACATCTTAACTGGGATTAGGCATCTAATTATGGACTTCTTTCATATTGGTGAATCGCTATCTGGTTCGTATTATTCATCTATTTTTGCTCTCATTTTATGGCTACTAAGTTCAGTTGCAATATTTTATGGTGTCTATTCATGAAGGGTTCTTTGATATGGAGAGCACAAAGGTATAGCTCTTTGATAATCTTTACTTATTTTATATATGTTGCTTATTTTATATTCTCAAGTGATATTATGAGTTTTGATATCTGGACTAATTTTGCTCTGTCTGCACAATTAAAAATAGCCACCTCTTTAATATTTATGCTCCTTCTTCTTCATGCCTTTATTGGCTTATGGACAGTTGGCACTGACTACCTTACAACAAGGACATTGGGCTTTTTAAATAGATCGCTTGGAAGAAAAGCCAAGCTTCTAAGAAGTTTATATTATTTATTATTCGTATTAATGGGATTACTTTACATAACAGTCATACTATATACACTATGGTTATAATAGGTTATTTTAATTATTTATAATGCACACTAATAAAAGGGATAAATGAACAATAGTACTCTAGCTAAAGATATCAAAACAATCGAATTTGATGCGTTGATCATTGGTGGTGGCGGATCGGGGATGAGGACGTCCCTTGAATTAGCAAAATCAGGTCTAAAGACAGCAGTAGTGTCAAAGGTTTTTCCAACTAGATCCCATACTGTATCAGCTCAGGGAGGTATAACCTGTGCAATAGGAAGTGCAGACCCTGATGATGATTGGAGGTGGCATATGTATGACACTGTTAAAGGTGCAGATTTTATTGGCGACCAAGATGCTATTGAATATCTTTGCTCCGAAGGTCCTAAGGCTGTATTTGAGTTAGAGCATATGGGATTGCCATTTTCTAGATTTGAGAATGGAAGAATTTATCAAAGACCTTTTGGAGGGCAATCTAAAGATTATGGTAAGGGAGGTCAGGCAGCTAGAACCTGTGCAGCTGCAGATAGAACAGGCCACGCCTTGCTGCATACCCTTTATCAAAACAATATCAAAGAGGGAACTAATTTTTTAAATGAGTGGTTTGCAGTTGATATAGTTAAAAACAGTAAAAATGAAGTAACAGGAGTTATTGCATTCTCTATAGAGTATGGAGAACTTGCATATTTAAAATCACAAGCAACTGTTATGGCTACTGGTGGCGCGGGTAGGATTTACGCATCAACTACAAATGCTCTAATTAATACTGGCGATGGTTTGGCAATGGCCTTAAGAGCTGGCTTTCCTGCTCAAGATATGGAAATGTGGCAGTTTCATCCAACTGGTATTTATGGTGCAGGTTCGCTAGTTACTGAGGGATGTCGCGGCGAGGGAGGCTACCTAGTCAATAAGGATGGTGAGAGATTTATGGAGAGATATGCTCCAAATGTCAAAGACCTTGCAGGAAGAGACGTAGTAGCTAGATCTATGGTTCTAGAAATACTTGAAGGAAGAGGCTGCGGAGAGAATAAAGATCATATCTTTTTAAAATTAGACCATCTTGGTGCCGATGTTTTAAATGCGAAGCTTCCAGGAATATGCGAGCTTTCTAAAACATTTGCCCACGTCGATCCAATTTATGAACCAATTCCAGTAGTTCCTACATGTCATTACATGATGGGTGGAACACCAACTAATATCCATGGCCAAGCATTCAATAGAGTAAATAATATTGATTCTGTTGTTCCTGGATTATTTGCTGCCGGAGAAGCTGCCTGCGTATCTGTGCATGGTGCAAATAGGCTTGGAGGAAACTCATTGCTTGATTTAGTTGTCTTTGGAAGGGCAACGGGAATGCATATTCAGCAAGAACTAAAATCTGGAGGCGGTGTTGAGTCTGCAACAAAAGATGATATTGAGGCCTCATTACAACGCCTGAATCATCTAAATGAATCAACGAGTGGCTATGAAACAGCACCTGTAAAGAAAGAGCTTCAGGAATGCATGCAAAACTATTTCGGAGTCTTTAGACGTGGTGAGTTTATGGAAAAAGGACTAAAAGAACTAGATGAGATTAGAGATAAAGTTAACAACCTTCACTTAAAAGATAAAAGTAACGCTTTCAATACTAGTAGAGTAGAGGCTATAGAGTTACAAAATCTTTTTGAAGTTGCAGAGGCAACAGCTATTGCTGCATACAGTAGAAATGAAAGCAGAGGAGCTCATGCCAGAGATGATTTTCCAGAAAGAGATGATGATAACTGGTTATGCCACTCTCTATATGATCCAATTTCAAAAACAATCTCAAAGAGAGATGTGAATTTTAGCCCTTCACAGGTAGAAGCATTTCCCCCAGTAGTGAGGACATATTAATGAGCAGTAATACTTTAGAAGTAAGCATGTATAGATATAATCCTGAACAAGATAAGTTCCCTTACATGAAAAAATATAGTATTGAAAAACCAGCTAGAGACATCATGGTTCTTGATTTACTTCATCTATTAAAGGAAGGCGACGATTCAATATCTTATAGAAGGTCGTGTAGAGAGGGTGTCTGTGGTTCAGATGGTATGAATATTAATGGTAAGAATGGTCTCGCATGCATTACACCAATATCATCAGTAATTAAAAAAGATAAAATTGAATTAAGACCATTACCAGGCCTTCCAGTTATTAGAGATCTTGTAGTTGATATGACGCAGTTTTATGCTCAGTATGAAAAAATAAAGCCATTTCTTCAAAATAATACAACTGCACCAGAGCAAGAAAGGCTTCAATCTCCAGAAGATAGAGCTAAATTAGATGGACTATATGAATGCATCCTTTGTGCCTGTTGTTCAACTAGTTGCCCATCATTTTGGTGGAATCCTGATAAATTCGTTGGGCCTGCAGCATTACTTCAAGCATATAGATTTTTAGCAGACACAAGAGATTTAGAAACTCAAAACAGACTGGAAGAACTGTCAGATCCATTTAGCGTTTATAGGTGCCACGGCATTATGAATTGCGTAAGCGCTTGCCCAAAAAGCCTTAATCCAAACAAGGCAATTGGTGAAATTAAATCAATGCTTTTAAGTAATAAGAAACAAGTTATTGCATCAGACGGGGTCAGATAATTAGAAACAAATGAATCAATCAATGGAAGAGCTATGGGGAAGCTCTCATTTATCAGCTAGTCACGCTAGCTACCTCGAATCACTTTATGAAACTTTTCTAAGTAATCCAGATAGCCTTTCTGAAGAATGGCTTTCATTTTTCTCAAGCCTTCCTTCTCAGCCAAATTCTAATGGTGAGGTTTCTCATCAATCCATAATTAATGAATTTAGAAATATGCCTAGGGGTCAAGCTATCAATTCAGAAACTGGGGATGAAAGACAAGGAAAGGTAATTAGGTTGATTCAATCTTACAGAAATAGAGGCCACCAAGAAGCTAAACTTGACCCTCTAAATATGATGGATAGAAATGAAATTGAAGATTTGAATATTGAGTTTCATGGCTTAAAAGAATCCGATTTAGATGATGAGTTTTATACAGACACATTTTTAACTGGGAGTAAGAAGGCAACTTTAAGAGAGATAGTTGAAAGTTTAAAATCTATTTATTGTGGAACCATAGGTATTGAATATAACTATATTATGAACTCATCGGAACGACAATGGTTCCAGAAAAAATTTGAATCTAAGATTGAAAAATATACTTTCTCAAAAGAAGAAAGGTTACAAATATATGAGAGATTAAATTCAGCTGAGGGGCTTGCTAAATATCTGGCAGCTAAATATCCAGGAATGAAACGTTTTGGTATAGATGGCTCAGAGGCTCTTGTTCCTTTGGTCGATGCTGTAATTCAGCATTGTGGCTCTCTAGGAGCTAGCCAAATATGTTTTGGAATGGCTCATAGAGGTAGGTTAAATCTGTTGGTTAATGTGCTTGGAAAATTACCCTCAGAGCTATTCTCCGCGTTTAGCGAAGAAGGAGAGTTAGAAGGCGCAAATACAGGTGATGTTAAATATCATTTAGGTTTTTCTTCTAATTTAGACACCCCAGGAGGGGAGGTTCATGTCTCTCTTAACAGCAATCCATCGCATTTAGAGATCGTTGATCCTGTAGTTATAGGCTCAGTAAGAGCTAGGCAAGATAGAATCGGAGATGAAGACAGGTCAAGAGTTATTCCGGTTTTACTTCATGGAGATGCATCTTTTTCGGGCCAAGGCGTTGTAATGGAATCTCTTCAAATGTCTCAGACAAGAGGTTTTTATGTTGGCGGGACTATTCATATTATCGTAAATAACCAAATTGGCTTTACTACAAGTAACAAGCATGATGCAAGATCCACAGACTATTGCACGGACGTTGCAAAAATGATTCAAGCTCCTGTTATTCATGTAAATGGTGATGATCCTGAGATGGTTGTTAATGCTGTAAAAATAGCAACTAAATATAGAGCCAAGTTTAATAAAGATATTGTTATAGATTTAGTTTGTTATAGAAGAAGAGGTCACAATGAGGCTGATGATCCCTCAGCAACTCAGCCTACAATGTATGAAGTTATATCTAAACATCCATCTGTTCTACAACAATACCAAGACCAGTTATTAAGTGAAGGCTTGCTAACCAAGGAAGAGGCTTCTTCAATAAAATCCTCTTATAGAAAATCTCTTGATGAGGGAAAGACTGTTGCAAAAAACCTTGCAGAAAAACCTAATGATTCATTATGGTTCAATTGGAATGATTACCTCGATATTTTATGGTGGCCAAAAGTAGATACTACTTTTAAAAAGAAAGACTTTAATATTCTTGGCGATAAAATATCCGAAGTTCCTGACTCATTCAAATTGGGAATACAGGCAAAAAAGATTTTTGAAGATAGAACAAAAATGAATAAAGGTGATGTAGGAATTAACTGGGGCTTTGCTGAGAATATGGCCTATGCGACTCTCTTATCAGAGGGGTATCCGATAAGAATTACAGGTCAGGATGTAAGAAGAGGAACCTTCTCTCATAGGCATGCATGTATTTTTGATCAGAGCAATGGTGATGGATATATACCTCTTTCAAAAATTGCTAAAGACAGTGCTGTAAGATTTGATATATATGACTCCTTGTTATCGGAAGAGGCAGTTTTAGGATTTGAATATGGTTATTCATCAACATGGCCAACTGGATTGGCTATATGGGAAGCTCAGTTTGGAGATTTTGTAAATGGTGCGCAGGTTGTTATTGATCAATTTATAGTTTCAGCACAGCATAAATGGGAAAGATTATCTGGCTTAGTTATGCTTCTTCCTCATGGTTATGAGGGACAAGGGCCTGAGCATAGCAGTGCAAGAATTGAAAGATTCCTGCAGTTATGTGCTTCTGAAAATATTCAAGTATGCGTCCCCAGTTCACCCGCTCAAATATTCCATCTTTTGAGAAGACAGGCCATTAGAAAAATGCGAACCCCTTTAATAATAATGTCACCAAAGAGCCTATTAAGAAACCCAAAAGCTGTTTCTAGCATTAAAGACCTAACAGAGGGCTCATTTCAGTGTGTTGTTGACGACTACTTGGATAAGAAAGATCAAATAAACAAAGTTGTATTATGCTCTGGTAAGGTTTTTTATGATCTTGAGGAGGCTCGAAACAACGAAGGTAAAGAAAATATAGCTATAATTAGAATTGAACAGCTATATCCCTTTCCGCATGATGATCTTGAAGAAATATTATCTGCTTATAAAAATATTAATGAATTTGTGTGGTGCCAAGAAGAACCTTCAAACCAAGGTGCGTGGTTTAGTCACAGACACAGAATACAAAGGGTATTAGATAGGTTTAAAGGTAACGACAAGCAAATAAACTTAGTTAGTAGACCTGCTGCTGCTGCTCCTGCTGTAGGAATGATGAAATTACATTTAAAGCAACAAGCGCAATTAATAGAAGATGCTTTAAAATAGAGGAAATAATTATGACAATTGAAATTAAATCACCGACCTTCCCTGAATCTGTATCAGATGGCACAGTTGCAAGTTGGTTGAAGAAAGAAGGTGAATCTATATCTCAAGATGAAGTTGTAGCAGAAATTGAGACTGATAAGGTTGTTCTAGAGGTTGTTGCACCAATAGATGGAATTCTATCAAAAATTATTAAGGCAGAAGGAGAGATCGTTAATAGTTCTGAGGTTATAGGTATATTTATCGAATCCTCTAGTAATTTAGAAGAATCTTCAAAATCTAATGAAGTTATAGAGGAAGATAAAGAAGAGGCTAAGAAAGAATTAAAGAATACGGATAAAAAGCTAGGGCCAGCTTCAAAAAAACTACTTGCCGAGAATAAAATATCACCTAGCGATGTTAAGTCTTCTGGCAAAGACAATAGAGTGACTAAAGCAGATGTTATAAATCATCTAGAAAGTAGTTCAAGTGCATTGGCTAGGAATGAACATACACCAAGCACAATTCCATTATCAAATAGACCAGAAAAAAGAGTTGCGATGTCTAGACTTAGATCTACCATTGCTAAAAGGCTTGTCTCAGTTAAGCAAGAGACAGCAATGCTTACCACTTTCAATGAAGTTGATATGCTACCGATAAAAGAACTTAGAGCAAAATATGGGCAAGAATTTTTAAAGCAGCATGGGGTAAAACTTGGCTTTATGGGCTTCTTTGTAATAGCTGCCGTTCAAGCCCTAAAGAAATTCCCTCTTGTTAATGCATCAATTGACGGAGCAGATATTGTTTATCATGGCTTTCAGGACATAGGTGTAGCCGTTTCTACAGAGAGAGGTTTGGTAGTTCCTATTATAAAAGATTCAGATACTAAAACTCTACCGGAGATAGAAAAATCAATACTAGAGTATTCTGAAAAGGCTCGAGATGGAAAGTTAGGCATTGAAGATATGCAAGGTGGGACATTTACTATCTCTAATGGTGGTATTTTTGGCTCGTTATTATCAACTCCAATTCTAAATGCTCCTCAAACAGCAATACTTGGAATGCATTCAATCCAAGATAGACCTGTAGCAATTAATGGTGAGGTTGCTATAAGACCAATGATGTATCTAGCTATGAGTTACGATCACAGATTATTAGATGGAAAGGAGGCTGTATCATTCCTAGTATCAATCAAAGAGCAGCTTGAATCACCCGAAAGATTATTATTAAACTTATAGGTAAAGATATGTACGATGTTGTAGTTATTGGAAGTGGGCCGGCTGGATATGTTGCAGCTATTAGAGCATCTCAATTAGGCCTTAAGACAGCTTGTGTTGAAGATTATATAAATGAATCAGGTGACATGACTCTTGGTGGAACATGTTTAAATGTTGGTTGTATACCCTCAAAGGCCTTGCTTGACTCATCTCATAGATATAGCGATGCATTAAATCATCTTGATGGGCATGGCATAGGTATAAAAAAGGTAGATCTAGATATTCCTGTGATGATGCAAAGAAAAGATGATATTGTTAAAAAATTAACAGGCGGTATTTCAGGATTATTTTCTGCTAATAAGGTTGTTTCCATTCATGGAAGAGGAAAAGTTCTTGCTAACTCAATGGTTGAAATTACAAAAACTGATGGAAGTATAGAGCTAGTTGAAACTAAAAACATAATTATAGCTACAGGATCATCGCCTATACAAATACCATCAGCTATCTTTGATAACAAGAATATAGTTGATAGCACAGGTGCTTTAGAATTTAATAAAGTTCCTAAAACTGTTGGGGTTATCGGTGCTGGAGTTATTGGTCTTGAATTAGGAAGTGTGTGGTCTAGGCTTGGTTCCAAGGTAACGGTAATTGAGGCTATGGAAAATTTCTTACCTATGGCTGATGCCGAAATAGCAAAAGACTCATTAAAAGATTTTATAAAACAAGGCTTAGATATAAAGCTTGGCTCCAAACTGATATCTTCAAATAGCTTAAAAAATTCTGTAAAAATATCATATGAAAACAAAGAGGGCACTCACGAGATAGAGTTTGATAAATTAATAGTTGCTGTTGGAAGAAAACCTAATGTTAGCGAAGTCTTTTCAAAAGATTCAGGAATTACTTTAGATGATAGCGGTTTTATAAGCGTAAACGACCACTGCCAAACCAGTAATGACAATATTTGGGCTATAGGAGATGTGGTAAGAGGTCCAATGCTTGCTCATAAAGGAAGTGAAGAAGGTATTATGGTTGCTGAAAGAATCGCAGGTAAGTTTGCAGAGATGAATTACGACCTTGTTCCATCGGTGATATATACCCATCCTGAAATTGCATGGGTTGGTAAAAATGAAGCTGAATTAAAAGAGCTTGGTATTGAATATAAAGTTGGCAAATTTCCATTTTCAGCAAGCGGCAGAGCCTTAGCAGTTGAACAATCTACTGGGTTTGTAAAGTTAATATCTGATGCAAGAACAGATACAATCTTAGGTGCGCATGTTTTTGGTCCATCGGCTGCAGAAATCGTTCAACAGGCATTAATATCGATGGAGTTTGGAGCTAGCTCAGAAGATTTAGGTCTTACAATTTTCAGCCACCCTACAGTCTCCGAAGCTCTTCACGAGGCAGCATTGGCAGTAAATAATCAAGCTATACACATAGGAAATAAAAGGAAATAAAATGAATTTACATGAATATCAAGGTAAAGCCTTGTTTGCAGAATATAACTTACCTGTTTCTAAAGGAGTTGTAATATTTGAGCCCGAAGAAGCTCTTAAAGCTTGCAGAGATATAGGTGGCACAAAGTGGGTTGTCAAAGCTCAGGTTCATGCAGGCGGAAGAGGTAAGGCAGGAGGAGTAAAGTTAGTTGATACTCCTGATGATGCAATTGATTTTGCAAGAAGCTGGCTAGGTAAAAAACTTGTTACCTATCAAACTGACACTAACGGACAGTTAGTTAATTCTATTCTGGTTGAGGAATGTACTGATATTGATCAAGAATTATATTTGAGTGCGGTGATTGATAGAGATTCTCAAAGAATAGTATTTATTGGCTCAAGTGAGGGAGGGGTAAATATAGAAGAGGTTGCAGAAAATACCCCAGATAAAATTATATATGAATCTATTGATCCCTTATGCGGAGCTCAGCCCTTCCAAGCCAGAAAAATTGCAAAGATTTTAAATTTAAATAACACTCAAACAAGACAATTTGTTCCAATGCTTCAAAACCTGACAAAATTATTCATCGAAAAAGATTTAGCACTATTAGAAATAAATCCATTAGTTATAACTAGCGGAGGCAACCTTCATTGCTTAGATGCAAAAGTAAGTATTGATTCAAATGCCATCTATAGACAGCCTGAAATTGCCGAAATGCATGACTCTTCTCAAGAAGATCCTAGAGAAGCAGAAGCTGCTAGAAATGACCTAAGTTATGTATCCTTAGATGGAAATATTGGATGTATGGTCAATGGTGCCGGGTTGGCGATGGGAACTATGGATACTATAAAATATTATGGTGGTAATCCTGCTAACTTTCTAGATGTTGGTGGAACTGCAACACAGGAAAGAGTCTCTAAGGCATTTAAAATAATATTAGATGACCCTGAAGTTAAGGTTGTATTGGTGAATATATTTGGAGGCATAGTTCGATGTGATCTGATTGCAGAAGGTGTTATTGCTGCAATTGAAGAAGTTGGCGTAAATATACCTGTGGTTGTAAGGCTTGAAGGAAATAATGCTGATCTTGGATCGCAAATCCTATCTCAAGCAGGGGTAAAAATTGAGAGCATTAATAATCTTGCCGATGCCGCTAAAAAATCTGTGGAGTTAGCAAAATGAGTATATTAGTAAATAAAGAAACAAGAGTTATTGTTCAAGGTTTTACTGGATCTCAGGCTACCCTCCACTCAGAACAAGCCATAGATTATGGTACGAATATAGTTGGAGGAGTTACTCCTGGTAAAGGCGGGCAAGTCCACTTAGGTAGGCCTGTTTTTGATACGATGGAAGAAGCTAAAAAAGCAGTAAATCCAAACGCTGCATTAATTTTTGTGCCAGCACCTTTTTGTAAAGATTCTATCTTAGAGGCGGCAGAGTCAGGAATTGAATTAATTATTTGTATTACCGAAGGCGTTCCAACGCTAGACATGCTTGACGTTAAGAAAAGAGTAGATGAGCTAGGAATTACTTTGATTGGCCCTAACTGCCCAGGGGTAATTACTCCAGGAGAGGCTAAGTTAGGGATAATGCCGGCGAGCATTCACATGCCAGGTAAAGTTGGTATTATTTCAAGATCAGGAACATTAACCTATGAAGCTGTCAAACAAACTACTGATCTTGGCTTAGGTCAAAGCACTTGTGTGGGTATAGGAGGAGATCCAATACCAGGCTCATCATTTATTGATATCTTAAAATTATTTCAAAAAGATCCGCAAACTGAAGTAATAGTTATGGTTGGTGAAATTGGAGGAACAGCAGAAGAAGACGCTGCTGAGTATATTCAAAATAATATCACAAAGCCTGTGATTTCATATATTGCTGGTCAAACAGCTCCAGAAGGAAAAAGAATGGGACATGCCGGTGCAATAATAGCAGGCGGAAAAGGAACAGCAGCAGACAAGATTACTAAACTTCAAGAATGCGGAGTTCATATTGCTGATAATCTTGTAGAAATAGGTTCAAAGGTTGCTGAAGTTCTTTCTAAGACTTAGTCCTTAGAGTTTTTTTGATTATCCAGTTTAATCTTCCTATAGATAAGAAGGAGAATATTGATAGGCCGATAATCATGCCATACCACATTCCCGCTGCTCCCAATGGCTCATTGAAACCAGTATTTGTAAGGAAGTAACCTATAGGCATGGCAAATATCCAATATGATATGAACAACAAAATCATTGGAATAAAGGTATCTTTGTAACCCCTTAAGCCACCCAATGCTCCCATTTGAATGCCATCAGGAATTTGAAAAATAGCCGCAAATATTAAAAGACTTACAGCTAAATCTAGCACCAATAAATCAGTTGTGTATATGCCAACTAGGGAAGTTCTAAAAACTATAATAATTAAACTATTTATAAGTGCTCCAAGTATGCACATATAAATAGTCGTATAGGAAGCAACTTTCGCTTGCCTAGGGTTTTGCTCTCCAATTAAATTTCCTACTCTTGTGGCTGATGCAAGACCTATAGATAATGGAACCATAAAAAATAGGCTTGCAATATTAATAGCAATTGAATGACTTGCAACTACCGTTTCACCAAGAATGCCTAAAATAATTGCAGCACCAGAGAACATACTAAGCTCAATAAAAATACCAAAACCTATAGGAAACCCAAGTTTAAAAACTTCTTTAGTTGTCTCAGAAGAGGGAGGTGAATAACCTGAAAAAAGCTCAGTTTTCTTATAATATTTGGATATATAAATATATAAAATTAGAGCAATCATCATTATAAATGAAACAATTGTTGTTGCATAACCACAACCAACACCACCAAGTTTAGGTGCTCCAAACCAGCCATATACGAACATTAAATCTAAAGGAATATTTAATAACATACCACCAAAGGCGATATAAAAAACTGGTTTTGCTAATGTCATCCCTTCGCTATAGCACCTAAGGCATGTAAAAATAGTTATAAAAGCATAACCAACTGATACAGCCTTTAAATATTCAGTAGAAATACTTGTAATACCTTCCTCGATTGGTAATAAGTTTAGAAATAGACCCATATTCATGAGTATCAAGCAAATAGATAGACCCAAGAACAAAGCAATCCATAATATTTCTCTAACTTTTTTTCCTATCTCTGTGTATTTTTTGGCTCCATATAATTGAGCTACTATAGGCGTTACTGAAAAGATAACACCGGATACAAACATCCATAAGGTAGTGGAAAATGCATTTCCAACCGCTAAACCAGCAAGGTCTGCAGAGCTTGCTCTTCCTGCTACTAAAGTATCAGTAGCTCCCATTAACATATAGGACATTTGAGAACCGAATATAGGAATTCCTATTTTAATAAGCTGCTTAAACTCTATAATGTATTTATCAATCAATTTAAATTTAGTAAATAATTTTTTGCTACTTTATCATACTAAAATGAGTTCATTAGGAGATTATTATCAGAAAAGATAACAGGCCATATTGGCTTAAAAAAATAACTAACAGAATCATAAGGGCTTACGTCAGGCAATTCTTAAAACCTCAATTCTTATACTTAGGAAAGGGAGGCACATTCTTTAAGCCAAGATTTATAAATGTATTTGGAGACAATATTTTTATTGATGATTATCCAACTCTAATTGGTGCAAGCGATGCTCATATCCAATTTACATCTTGGAATATAGGAGATTGGAATGGAAAGATAAAAATTGGTAAATATTGCTTAATTACCCCTGGAGTAAGGATAATGGCTGCTGAAAGTATAGTCATTGGAGATGCATGTATGATTGCTCACGGAGTCTATATTTCAGATGCTGACTGGCATGG